>ERZ1027013.611-NODE-611-length-12770-cov-8.978687_pt1 | contig 12770 bp, 10 predicted proteins | sample MGYA00519446_ERZ1027013 | MGnify/ENA primary metagenome ERZ1027013 (study PRJEB26926, sample SAMN06164699) | human gut metagenome | biome: ENVO:00009003; feature: ENVO:2100002; material: ENVO:00002003 | host: Homo sapiens | place: USA | collected 2012 ... | reverse complement strand
TTAGCACATTTAGCACCATTTGTAGACATCAGTCGAAAGAAGCTGCGTAAGAATGTCGTGAAGGAACGTAAAGTGATCGGAGAATCTATGGATGATGCGATCATCGACAAGATTACAGAGATGCGTCTGTATGATGAGATCAAACAAGGAATCCAGACGATCCAGTATCAGCTGGTAACTTTAATGACATGTAATGGACAGGCGCCATTTGTCACAGTCTTTATGTATCTTGACGAAGTACCAGAAGGACAGACAAGAGACGATCTGGCTCTTGTGATCGAAGAAGTCCTGAAACAGAGAATTCAGGGTGTTAAGAATGAAAAAGGAGTCTGGATCACTCCAGCCTTCCCAAAACTTATTTATGCATTAGATGATGATAACATCACACCAGATTCCAAGTATTGGCATCTGACAGAATTAGCTGCAAAATGTACAGCAAAACGCATGGTTCCAGACTATATCTCAGCGAAAGTGATGAGAGAACTGAAAAATGGTGAAGTATATCCTTGCATGGGATGCAGATCCTTCTTAACGGTTGAAGATTCCCAGAGAAATGCAGATGGAAGCCACAAATACTACGGCCGTTTCAATCAGGGTGTGGTCACCATCAATCTGGTGGACGTTGCCCTGAGCTCCGGCGGCAACTTTGAAAAGTTCTGGAAGATCTTTGACGAGCGTCTGGATCTGTGCCACCGGGCTTTGCAGGCACGCCATAAGCGGCTGCTGGGCACCCCCAGCGACGCTGCTCCCATCCTGTGGCAGTACGGCGCGCTGGCACGCCTGAAGAAGGGCGAAAAGATCGACAAGCTGCTCTTCGGCGGCTACTCCACCATCAGTCTGGGCTATGCCGGCCTGTACGAGTGTGTGAAGTATATGACCGGCAAGAGCCACACCGATGCCGGTGCCAAGCCCTTTGCCCTGAGCGTGATGCAGCACATGAACGACAAGTGCACCGAGTGGAAAAAAGCCGAGAACATGGATTACTCCCTCTATGGCACCCCGCTGGAATCCACCACCTACAAGTTTGCCAAGTGCCTGCAGAAGCGGTTCGGCATCGTGCCCGGCATCACCGATAAGAACTATATCACCAACAGCTACCACGTCCATGTTTCGGAGCCCATTGATGCCTTTACCAAGCTCAAGTTTGAGAGCGAGTTCCAGAAGTTGTCCCCGGGCGGTGCCATCAGCTATGTGGAAGTGCCCAACATGCAGGACAATCTGGAAGCCGTCATAAGCGTGCTGCAGTTCATCTACGACAACATCATGTACGCCGAGTTGAACACCAAGTCCGACTACTGTCAGGTGTGCGGCTACGATGGCGAGATCAAGATTGTGGAGGACGACGGCAAGCTGGTGTGGGAGTGCCCCAAGTGCGGCAACCGCGACCAGAACAAGCTGAACGTCGCCCGCCGCACCTGCGGTTATATCGGCACCCAGTTCTGGAACCAGGGCCGCACGCAGGAGATCAAGGATCGCGTGCTGCATCTGTAACAACAGCTAAATTTTATTTTTGATTTGATATTTGGAGCGGCCTTTCGGCCGCTCCAAATATCTTTTCAGCAAACGACAGGAACATGAGCATGAACTACGCAAACATCAAATATTACGATATCGCCAACGGCCCCGGGGTGCGCACCAGCGTTTTTGTGTCCGGCTGCCGCCACCACTGCCCGGGCTGCTTCAACGCCGTGGCATGGGATTTTGACTACGGTCAGCCCTTTGATAAAACCGTGCGCAACGAGGTATTCGCCTCCTGTCAGCCGGACTATATCGCCGGGCTCTCCCTGCTGGGCGGCGAACCCTTTGAACCAGAGAACCAGCGGGAGCTGCTGCCCTTTGTGCGCAACTTCAAGGCTCTGTACCCCGCCAAGACGGTGTGGTGCTACTCCGGCTACACGTGGGAGCAGCTTACCGGCGCAGAGCCCAGCCCCGCGCGGTGTGAGGTGACCGACGAGCTGCTGGCACTGCTGGATGTGCTGGTGGACGGCAGATTCGTGCAGGCCGAGCACGACATCTCCCTGCGCTTCCGCGGCAGCCGCAACCAGCGCCTGCTGGACGTACCCAAGTCCCTTGCCGCCGGGCAGCCCGTGTGGTGGGAGGACGAAAAGGTATTCGCCACCCATACCATGGAACGGTAAGCGGTGCTGAACTCCTTCTCGTGAAAATGCGTTTGTCGCGGCCCGCAGGCCGCGACAAACGCTCTATTAAAAATAATTCTTCCGCTGAATATGGCCAAAGCAACGCGGAGGCCATTCGAAATCGTCCCGCACTAAAAGAAGCCGCTGCACAGACTGTGCAGCGGCTTCTTTCTTTTCTCACTCCCGGCTGCCCACGGCGTCCTCGATGACGCGCAGAAAAGCGTTGCCGTAGCGGGCGGCCTTCTTTTCGCCCACGCCGCTGATGTTCAGCAGCTCGTCGATGCTCATAGGCTTTTTCTCTGCCATCTCCCGCAGGGTGGCATCGTTAAACACCATAAAGGCGGGCAGGTTCTGCTTGCCCGCAAGGCGCTTGCGCACCGCATACAGGGCGTTGAGCAGCTTTTCGTCCGCCTCGCTCAGGCTGCCCGCTGCGGCGGGCTTTGCGCGGCGGGGCTTTTCCAGCCGGTCGGCGCTCTGGGCGGCACGGCGGCGGGCGTACTCCACCTGCAGCTGGGCTTCCTGCTCGGCGGCAAGGCAGCAGGAGCAGTTGCCGCACTTTTTGGGCGCGGCTTCTCCGAAGTATTGCAGCAGAAAGCCGCGCAGACAGTGCTGGGTGGTGGAGTAGAAGGTCATGTACTTGAGCCGCTCCTCTGCCTTGCGGGCGGCTTCGGCCTTTACATCCGCGGGCAGACCATTGTCCGCCTCCCGCTCCTTGTCGATGAAAAAGCGGATGGTGCGCACATCCGTGCCGGAATACAGCAGGGTACACCGGGCGGGCTGACCGTCGCGCCCGGCGCGTCCGGCCTCCTGATAATAGCTTTCCAAGTCCTTAGGCATATTATAATGGATGACGAACCGCACGTTGGGCTTGTCGATGCCCATGCCAAAGGCATTGGTGGCCACCATCACCTGCACACGGTCATAGAGGAAATCGTCCTGATTCTGCCGCCGGGTGTCCGCATCCAGCTTGGCGTGGTAGGCTGCCGCCCGGATGCTGCGGCTCTGCAGCAGCTGCACCGTCTCGTCCACCTGCCGGGTGGTGCTGCAATACACGATGCCCGCATGATTGCCCTCTTTGAGCACCAGTTCCAGCAGCTCTTTTGGCTTCTGGCTGGGCAGTGCCCGCCGGGTCTCAAAGTACAGGTTGGGGCGGTCGAAGCTGGTAGTCACCTCGTAGGGCGCTTGCAGCGCCAGATGGGTGCGGATATCCTCCCGCACATGGGCGGTGGCGGTGGCGGTGAACGCGCCCATGACCGGTCGGCTGGGCAGGCTGTCCACAAACGCCTTGATGCGCAGATAGCTGGGGCGGAAATCCTGTCCCCACTGGCTGATGCAGTGCGCCTCGTCCACCGTGACCATGCTGATCTGCCGCTCCTGCGCGAACCGCTGGAAGCCCGGCATCTCCAGCCGCTCCGGTGCTACATAGATGATCTTATACCAGCCCTCCCGGGCGCGATGCAGCATCAGCGCCTTCTGGTTGTCGGTCAGGCTGTTGTTCAGAAAAGCCGCCGCCACGCCCGCCTGCACCAGCGCCCCCACCTGATCCTTCATCAGGCTGACCAGCGGGGACACCACGATGGTGATGCCCGGCAAAAGCAGCGCCGGCACCTGATAGCAGATGGATTTGCCCGCGCCGGTGGGCATGACCGCCAGCACATCCTGTCCGGCCAGCAGGCGGCTGACGATCTGCTCCTGCCCGGGGCGGAAGCTGTCGTAGCCGAAAACTTTTTTCAGGATACTGTGCGGGTTTTCCATGGTTTCCTCCGTTATATATATAGGTGCACTGACGCGCAGAACGCTCAAAACCTTATCAGTATACCACAAAACTGATACTTTTGGCAGAAAAAAGCGTCACTTTGCGCAAAAGTGTGCGATAAGCGCTCTTTCTGCCCGGGAAGGATAGCTTTTCAGGCGCGAAAATGCTATAATGAGAACACATATCTCCATGCCACCCCGCAGACTGCCCGGCATGGACCATGCAACGTAAAAAGGAGCATTTATAATATGCAGCAGAAACTTATCACCTTTGCCGTGCCCTGCTACAATTCCGCAGCCTATATGCGTCACTGCATCGAAACGCTGCTGACCGCAGGCGAGCAGGCCGAGATCATTCTGGTGGACGATGGTTCCGTCAAGGATGACACCCCCGCCATCTGCGACGAGTACGCCGCAAAGTACCCCACCATCGTCAAGGCCATCCATCAGGAGAACGGCGGCCACGGCGAAGGCGTCAATCAGGGCATCCGCAACGCCACCGGCCTGTACTACAAGGTAGTGGACAGCGACGACTGGCTGGACACCGACGCCCTGAAAAAGGTGCTGGAGCGCCTGACCACGCTGGTAGCCCGCGGCACCGCGCCGGATCTGATGATCTGCAACTATGTGTACGAGCATGTGGAGGACGGCACCAGCCATACCGTGCGCTACACCAACGTGTTCCCGCAGAACCGCCTGTTCGACTGGGTGCACGTCCGGCGCTTCCGCCCGGATCAGAACCTGCTGATGCACTCGGTCATGTACCGCACCGAGGTGCTGCGTGAGTGCGGCATGGTGCTGCCCAAGCACACCTTCTATGTGGACAACATCTTTGTGTACCAGCCCCTGCCCTATGTCAAGAGCATGTACTATATGGATCTGGATCTGTACCGCTACTTCATCGGTCGAGCAGACCAGAGCGTGAACGAGAGCGTGATGGTCGGCCGCGTGGACCAGCAGCTGCGGGTCACCAGGCACATGATCGACTGTCAGGATCTGGACGCGCTGAAGGACCAGAAGCGTCTGCGCGCCTACATGGTGCACTACCTGTCCGTCATGATGGCGGTCAGCGACATCTTTCTGCTGCTGGACGGCAGCGCCGAGGCACACGCCAAAAAGGCCGAGCTGTGGCAGTACCTCAAGGATCACGTTACCCCCGGTGTCTACCGCGCCGTGCGCGTGAACCTTGGCGGCCTGACCGACCTGCACTTCCCCGGCGGTGACAAGGTGGTCGTAGCCACCTACCGCCAGCTGCGCAAGATCTTCAAGTTCAACTAAGAGCATATTTTATATTTCGGGATAGCGGAACGCCTGCGGGCGCTCCGCTATCCCTTTTTCACGGCTGGGGTCGTAAAGGGAAACGGCAGCCGAACTGCTTGTATTCCGTCCTTTCTCGTTCTGTTTCTGTCTTTTCGTCTCAAAAGATGTATGAAACGCGCGGGATGGTTGCTTTTCCTCCGTTGTTCCGGTATACTGGATACGTTTTCCCATTTTGACCCCCGCACTGGATTTCACACAGGAGTTCGATACTTTTTTGACAAGGAGGAACCGAGTGCTGCGGCCTTTGGCTGCGCACCCAATACAAACCACATTATGGAACAAATGTTGATCTGTCTGTCCCTTGCCCTGATCGCCGGCCTGCTCATGTCACGCGCTGCCAAGGCCGTGCGTCTGCCCGCCGTCACCGCTTACCTGCTTACCGGCCTGCTGCTGGGCCCCTTCTTTCTGGGTCGGCTGGGGCTGAGCCGTTTCGGCTTTGGCTTTGGCAGCCTTGCTGCCGTGGAGGGCTACGGCATCCTCACACAGGTGGCGCTGGGCTTCATCGCCTTCGTCATCGGCAACGAGTTCCGGCTCAGCGCCCTGAAGCACATGGGACGCCGCGCCGTGACCGTGGGCATTGCGCAGGCGGTGATCACCACCGCGCTGGTGGATATCGCCCTTGTTGCCCTGCATTTTGCCCGCCCGGACGTCATCTCGCTGGCCTCTGCCATCACGCTGGGCTCCATCGCCGCCGCTACCGCCCCTGCCGCTACCCTGATGGTGGTCAAGCAGTACAAGGCCGACGGCCCTTTGACCAAACTTCTGCTGATGGTGGTCGCCATTGACGATGCCGTGGGTCTGGTGCTGTTCTCAGCCTCCTACGGCGTGGCAAACGCGCTGGAGCAGGGACGCATCGACCCCATGAGCGTAGTGCTGGAGCCTCTGCTGGAGATCGCGCTCTCGCTGGCGCTGGGCGCTGCCGCCGGTTACCTGCTGAACCTGCTGGAGGTCTACTTCCACTCCCGCTCCAAGCGCATGAGCCTGTCGGTGGCCTTTGTGCTGCTGACGGTGGGTCTGTCCATGACCGAGTTCGAGATCAATGGCACCCGCTGCGGCTTCTCTCTGCTGCTGGTGTGCATGATGACCGGCACCGTGTTCTGCAACGTCTGCCCCACCTCGGACGAGCTGATGGACCGTCTGGACCGCTGGGTGTCCCCCATCAATATCCTGTTCTTCGTATTGTCCGGTGCAGAGCTGGACCTGACCATCCTCACCAACCCCATGGTGCTGCTCATCGGCGTGGTGTACATCGTGGCACGCTCTGCCGGTAAAATCAGCGGCTCCTACCTGAGCTGCCGTGCCACCAGCTGCAGCCCGGCTATTCAGAAATATCTGGGCATCACCCTGCTGCCGCAGGCCGGCGTGGCACTGGGCATGGCGGCCACTGCCGCCGAGTTGTCGGACGGCCACATGGTGCGCAATGTGGTGCTGTTCTCGGTGCTGGTGTACGAGCTGGTAGGCCCCACCCTGACCAAGATCTCGCTGGTCGCCGCCGGAGAGATTCGTCCCGAGGGACGCACCAGCGCCCGCGTGGAGAACCAGCCCGAAGCCCCTGTGGAGCTGAGCTGAGACGGCGAGAAAGAATTATTTGTAATTTAGGGGTTCTGAAAAGCCTGCAGGCTTTTCAGAACCCCTTTTTTCACGGAGAGAATCTCCCCCACCTTTATGTGCAAAAGGTCGTTTTTTGTCGAATCCGCACGCAATCATTGACGAACAGTGTTATTTTTTGTATACTAAGCTTATCAGCGCTGGCACAATTTTCCTATTGTGTCAGTGGTTGCTAAAAAGGAATAAGGAATAGTGAAGGAGAATGACACATTATGAAAAGCACTGGCATCGTTCGCGGCATTGACTCGCTGGGACGGATCGTTCTGCCGAAGGAGCTGCGCACTAGTATGCACCTCGACACCGACACCAAATTGGAGATCTTTGTGGATGGGGACGCCATCGTCCTGAAAAAGCACCGCCCCGCCGGCAGCTGCGATTTCTGCGGCGAGGTGGACGAGCAGGCCATCCAGTTCGGCGGCTACTGCATCTGCACCGCCTGCCGCCGCAAGCTCAGCGCACTGTAACGCAGAAAGGGGGCTCTTTCCATGAGCCGGTTCATCGACTTTACCCTTCCCTCCACCGTGCCGGGGCGCACCCTGCACGGCTTTCGCTGCGTCCCGGAGGGGCAGGTGCGGGCGGTGCTGCAGCTGTCCCACGGCATGGTGGAGTATATCGACCGCTACCGCCCCTTGGCGGAATATCTGGCCGACCGGGGTATTCTGGTCACCGGCCACGACCATCTGGGGCACGGTGCATCCATCCGCACCAAGGAGGACTACGGCTACTTTGCCGAGCCGGACGGCAACCGCGCCGTACTGGCCGACCTGCACGCCGTGACCGTGCTTACCAAGGAGCTGTACCCAAACCTGCCCTACTTTTTGCTGGGACACAGCATGGGCTCCTTCTACGCCCGGCAGTATTTGTGCGAGTATGGCCGGGAGCTGAACGGTGCCATCATCATGGGCACAGGTTTCCAGCCCAAGGCGCTGGTCAAGGTTGCCAAGACCCTTTGCCGGGTGCTGGCCGCCTTCCACGGCTGGCACTACCGCAGCAGCCTTGTGGCCAACCTTTCCTTTATGGGCTACAACAAGGGGCTGGAGGGCCGCACCACCCACGACTGGCTCAACCGCGACCAGGCCGAGGTGGACAAGTATCTGGCCGAGGAGCGCTGCACCTTTACCTTTACGCTGAACGCCTATTACAGTATGTTCAGCGGCATCCTGCGCCTGCACGACCCGGCTTTTCTGGCACGGATGCCCAAGGAGCTGCCGCTGCTCTTCCTCTCCGGCGATGCCGACCCTGTGGGCGAGCAGGGCAAGGGCGTGCGCCGCGCCATCCAGAGCCTGAAGGACGCCGGTGTGCAGAACATTGAAAGCATCTTCTACCCCGGTGCCCGCCACGAGCTGCTGGTGGAGACCAACAAGCTGGAGGTTTTCGGGGACATCGCCGCATGGCTGGACAAACAGCTGGCAAAACAGTAAAACGAACAAAGGGCTGCTGCACAAAACGTGCAGCAGCCCTTTTATTTTTATTCCACGTTCCGTTTATAGCGCAGCGGGGTCTGCACCTCGGCGCGGATCTTGCCAAGATAGGTGCGGGTCTGCTCTGCACCCTGCAGAATAGACTCTACCTGCGCTTTCTGCTCTGCAGTCAGGCCGTCATCCTCTGCCAGCAGTTCCGCGTTGCCCTCGATGATGGTCAGCGGCGTTTTCAGCTTGTGGGACAGCTGAATGATCTGCTCCCGCTGCCGCTGCTCCATGGCCCACTGCTTCTGCAGGCTGCCGGTCAGGGCGTCGCCCATGGTCTGCAATGCCTGCAAAGTGCTCTCGTACTCCCGCACCTTCGCGCCGGAAAATACCGCGCTGTCCAGCTCCTTCCGTGCCACCGCCTGCGCGGCGGCGGTCAGCTTTTCGGTCTCCCGGGTCAGGAAACGCCCGGTCCTGTGGGTGCTCCACACCACCGCGCCTACCAACAGCAGAATGCCCAGAATGCTGTGCACCGTCTGCATATCCGGCAGCACGCCCCGCAGCGCAGGGTCGGCATAGGGCACGGCATAGTCAAATTGCAGCAGACAGACCGTTCCGTCCTGCAATTTTGACGTCATATAATACTGCGTGTAGCCAAAATGCCAGCGGGTTTTCCCCTGCCGGTTCTCCATTGCCCGCTGCAAGTGCCCGGCATCCATGTTGGTGGCCAGCACCTCGCTGCTGTCCGGCGCGGCAAACAGGGCGTACCGGCACAAGGAGTCCAGCTGCGTCTCGTCAAAGGTGGCAGCAGTCATACCCGGCAAAACGTCCTGTGCGGCTTTCTGACAGGCCTGTGCCGCCTGATTCGCGGGCAGGAACAGCCCGCCGTTCTGGACCCACAGCATCAGCACCAGCAGCCACCCCACCGCGACCAGCAGGCAGGCCAGCGCCGTGCGCACCAGATATTGCAGCAGCACGCTGCGCAGAGAGGTCAGTCTTCGCTTTTCCATCGGTATCCCACGCCCCATACGGTATTGAGCAGCTTTTCCGGCTCCGGCACGCCCGCCGCCCGCAGCTTTGCCCGGATATTTTTGATGTGCTGTGTCACGGCGGTGTCGTCCGCTGTGCCATCAATGCCAAAAACCGCTTCGTAAATTTGCTCCTTGGTAAAGGTCTGTCCGGCGTGCAGCGCCAGATACTCGCAGATGGCATACTCCGAGCGGGTCAAGGGCAGCGCCTTCCCCTCCACCACCGCGCTCCGGGCGGTCAGGTCAAAGGCTACGCCGCTGCGCACCATCCGGTGCGCCGGGGTGCGGCTCTGCCGCCGCAGATGTGCCGCCACCCGCGCCCGCAGCTCTGCCACCCGGAAGGGCTTGGACAAAAAGTCGTCTGCCCCGATGCCCAGCCCCTCCAGCACAGCGGCCTCATCAGTGCGGGCGCTCAGAAACAGGATGGGGGCTTCAGTCAGGCTGCGGATGCGCCGACAGACCGCAAAGCCATCCTCCCCGGGCATCATCACATCCAGCAGGATGCAGTCTGCCCAGCGGCAAAGCGCTTCGGTCAGATCTCTGCCCGCCTGCCGCGTTTCTACCCGGTGGCCGTCCCGCTCCAAAGTGGTGCGGATCAGCTTGCAGAGTTCCAGATTGTCATCCACTGCCAGAATGTTTGCCACAAAATCACCTCAACATGTTATAAACAAGGCACGATGCCCCATACAGCAGGTACACATGGGCGGGGTAGAACCAGTAGAACAACTGCTTGTGGCCCTTGCCCCGCTGCCCGTTGTACAGCAGCATCAGCAGCACCGCCGCCACCTCGAACCACTCGTAGTAGTCGGTGAACATCTGCGTCCACACAAAACCATCCTGTCGGCAAGCCATCCCAAAGGTCAGCGCAAAGTCACACAGGAAAATCACCAGTGCCCATACTGTCAGCTGCACTTTGCGCCGTCCGCGCAATGCATACAGCAGCACACCGCCCAGCAGAAAACTCCAGCTGCCGTCCGTGATGCCTGTCCACATGGGCAGCGGGCTGGTGATGACAAAGGCCACGACTGACGAAGCGATGGGCATCTCCTGTACCCCGGGGAAAAGCAGCAGAAATACTACCACCACATACGGCCAGCACAGAACGGCGGCAATAGCGCCAATGCCCTTTGCGTATTTTTTCTCCCGCAGCCAGTCGATGCCCTGCCAGACGATGCACAGCAGCATCAGATCCTGAAAAATAGCATTCAGCGGGTAAAAGTCATCCCCGCGCCGGAAGGCCTTGGCGTAGATCATAAAGAATTCCAGCGCCGCCATAGCTGTGCCGATAGCCCAGATGCGGATAAAATACCGCTTGCGGTCATGGGTGTGGGCAAAGCCCTCCACCGTGCAGAACAGAAACAGCGGCGCACTGAGCCGCCCCAGCATACTGAACACCGTCGGGATGCAGCCGGTGAACTCGAAGAAATAATGAATGTGGTCCAGCACCATCAGCGCCAGTGCAATGGTTTTGAGCTGGGTACCGTCCAGCCCGTTTTTCAATTTTGTCAGCATACAAATTCCCCTTTCAATGATGCTATCATTGTAACAGGGAAATCTGTAGGAATTCTGAGGGAAAGCTTATTTTTCCAGATAATAGCGCACCAGATCCGTGGGGCCGCGCTCTGCATGGCGCATGGCCTTGTACTCGATGCCCTCATAGGTGAAGCCCAGCTTTTTCAGCAGCTCCCCGGAGATGGTGTTATAGGCATAATGCCCACCCGTGAAAAGCACCGTATCCGTTTTCTCGAAGAACGCCTGAATCACAGCCGCCAGCGCTTCCCGGGCATAGCCCTGCTGCCGGACATCCGGGGCCATCTCAATGCCCAGTTCCCAGCCGGGCACGGCACGCTCGGCATCCATCAGCGAGATCACGCCGATCACACGCCCATCTGCCTTGCGGACAACGCTGTAACGGGTCTGTCCCGCAAATTTCTGCATCAGACGGTCATATTCCTCATCCATTGCATCAAAGGCATGATAACCGCCGCAATCCAGCGTGGTCTGCTCATCCGAGAAAATCGCAAATACGTCCTGCGCGTCCTCCACCCGGAACTGCCGCAGCTGCAGACGCTCTGTCTCGATTTCAAATACTTCCATTTGCACCTCGTTATTTTCAGGTTTTATCATACTTTTTAATGATACCACTGTTTCCCAACCCATGCAACGTAAAAAGCCCGGCCATGCAGGAAATCCCACACAGCCGGGCCAATTCAATTTCATTTTGCAGAACACTTTTCAGCATCAATGGCCAGCACGAACATCAGCACATGGAGCGCGTCTGCCGGGTCAACGATATCCAGCACATAGGTGTCCGTCCATTGCAGCAGCTCCTTGGAAACCGTTGCGACTGTCTCTCCCACCGGCTTTGTAATGGTGTAATCCCACCCAGGGAAATCTCCCTCCACATGCCAGCCGTTGAAATCGATGTTGTACTTGGGCTTGAACCAGCCCAGTTCCTTTTCAAGGCAGCCGATATAGTTTTCCCCTTCATAGAGTTCAAACTTGGGCAGCCAGGTCAGCACCTCCTGCTTGACAGTACCAAGCTCGTTCTCTTCCGTGTCGAAGATTTTCAGGCAGTGCCCCCACGAGAGCTGCCCTTTTACCACATAGACCGTGTTCTCGTTTTCATCATAGATATCGTAGCTGTCGAACCACGAAAACATCCGTTGTTTGAATAAAAGCTTCATCCTGCCCCTCCTCTTTTTTGCGATTTCATCGCAGACGGAATACCTGCTTATCCCATATACGATTCAGGGACGGGTTTTAAGGCAGAAGCTACAATTTTTTTCAAACAACAAACCCCCAAGGAATTTCTTCCTCAGGGGCTTCATGTAAGTCGGCGACTACCTATTTTCACGCGCCGTTTCCAGCGAACTATCTTGGGCACGAGTGAGCTTAACTTCTGTGTTCGGAATGGGAACAGGTGGAACCTCACCGTCATCGTCACCGACCAATATGACTGGTTCAGTATAACATTTCTGTTCTACTTTGTCCAGTGTTTCTTGAAGGACGTGCCTTCAAAACTGAATAATCACTGCTCACATTTTGTCATTGACTTGAGAATTCAAGCGAATTGTGGTCAAGCCCTCGATCTATTAGTACACACTTGCTGAATGGATCGCTCCACTTACACATCGTGCCTATCAACCTCGTAGTCTACAAGGGATCTTACCTGATTGAATCAGTGGGATATCTTATCTTTGGGTCGGCTTCACGCTTAGATGCTTTCAGCGTTTATCCGATCCGTACATAGTTGCCCAGCTATGCCCTTGGCAGAACAACTGGTGCGCCAGAGGTACGTCCGCTCCGGTCCTCTCGTACTAGGAACAGCTCCCATCAAATATCCTGCGCCCACGACAGATAGGGACCGAACTGTCTCACGACGTTCTGAACCCAGCTCGCGTACCGCTTTAATTGGCGAACAGCCAAACCCTTGGGACCGAATACAGCCCCAGGATGCGATGAGCCGACATCGAGGTGCCAAACCTCCCCGTCGATGTGGACTCTTGGGGGAG
>ERZ1027013.607-NODE-607-length-12822-cov-4.178977_pt1 | contig 12822 bp, 7 predicted proteins | sample MGYA00519446_ERZ1027013 | MGnify/ENA primary metagenome ERZ1027013 (study PRJEB26926, sample SAMN06164699) | human gut metagenome | biome: ENVO:00009003; feature: ENVO:2100002; material: ENVO:00002003 | host: Homo sapiens | place: USA | collected 2012 ... | reverse complement strand
GACCATAGCGCTGTCCGGGGCTGTTACCGGTAGTGTTTCATCGGACTTCGGAAGCAACGTAACTATCTCCACGACATTGGCTAATTTTGATGCCTCTAAGATCGCGTCCGGAACCATCAGTATAGATAGGTTGCCTAAGGCGGCTTTGGAGAGATTGATCGTGGTAGCTGACGATACGGCCAGATTTGCCCTTACCACCGCTACGGCTCAAAGTGGTGATACGGTAAAGGTAACGTCTACAGGTAAGATGTATCTGATAAAAGACGAGTCTAAATTAAGCAGTGAGGATGGATATGAGCCTTACACGGCCAGTCAGGCTTCCTCCGTGCCTTGGTCCGGGGTTACGGGCAAACCAAGTACCTTCACCCCTCCCACGTCCTCCGCTACCGTTCTTGGCGGTATTAAGGTAGGATATACGACTTCCGGGAAGAACTATAAGGTGCAACTGGATTCGTCCGGCAACGCTTACGTCAATGTCCCATGGACAGATAATAATACCACGTACAATCAAGCCACGGCTGATACTTTAGGATTGGTTAAGATCGGTTACGATACTAGTGGCAAGAATTACGCCGTGGTGTTAGACGGTAATGGGAAGATGTATGTAAATGTTCCTTGGACTGATAATAACACGACTTATGCTCAAGCCACGAGCGATAAGTTGGGTCTTGTTAAGATCGGATACTCTGCAACTGGGAAGAACTATCCCGTTGTTCTTGACGGTAGTGGTAAGATGTATGTGAATGTTCCGTGGACGGACACCAACACCACATATTCCAATATGGGGGCGGCTACTTCCTCTGCCGCAGGAAAGGCCGGTTTGGTCCCTGCTCCTGCCGCCGGAGCGCAAGGTAAGTATCTTCGTGGTGATGGAACGTGGCAGACACCTCCTAACACTACATATAGCAACATGGGCGGAGCGACGTCCTCAGCCGCAGGATCGGCGGGATTGGTACCAGCGCCGGCTGCCGGCAAGCAAGCGTCGTTTTTGCGTGGTGATGGCACATGGGTGGTTCCGACAAATACCACATACGCTAAGGCTAATACCACGACCTTAGGATTGGTGATGATCGGATATGCGGAGAATGGCAAGAATTATCCGGTGGAGCTGGATGGTAGTGGGAAGATGTTCGTCAACGTGCCTTGGACGGATACTAATACAACGTATGGTGTTGTGGGAGCTAATGGATCAACAGGTCTTGTAAAGAACGGAAGTACCGTGACAAGCGCTTCTGGCTATATCGCCTGTCCTATTGTCAGTGGTGTCCCTTATTATAAAGACACTAATACCACTTACGCCAATATGAAGGCAGCTACGGCTTCCGCCGCCGGTGCTGCGGGATTGGTTCCGGCTCCCGCTGCGGGCAAACAGACATCCTTCCTTCGTGGCGATGGTACATGGGTCGTACCTACCAATACCACATACGGATTGGCCTCTACTACAGCCAACGGCTTATTGAGACAGCTTAATGGTAGCACCTCTAATTTTATGCGTGGAGATGGTACATGGGCTACCCCTCCTAACACGACATATGCCGTAGCCAACGAGTCCACTAACGGTTTGATGGCGGCCGCCGATAAGAAGACCATGAATAGGCTTATAGGAGTTAATACGGTCACGACATTAGCTAACCTGCCTATTAGCAAGAGAAGTATCACGGCTACGTTATCAGCCGCTACCACCCTATCCGTGCAGTCAGGGATGCAGGTAGGGGAGGAGCTGATGATCAGGTGTGTCCCCTCAGCGGCTTTCACCCAAGCGATACCTAATTCCGGGGATTATGTCAGCATGAGCGGAACTTCTATATCCACTACGGCCAACAAGCCTTTCGAGATAAATATCTGGTGTTACGCTTCAGGTAAGTATAGCATCGCCGTTAAAGAACAAGATTAAAGAACAGATTATGGCATATACATATATAAACAGGGAAATATATCCCAATCAATTAGTTCAGGACGATCCGCTTGATGATAATTACGCCAAGGGCTATAGTTATGATGATTACATTAACGGGAATCCCGCCCCATGGATAGAGCTTGGGGAGGAGCAATTGGCGTTCAAGGAGGCCAATCCTAAAGCTACGGTTAAGGAAATTATCGAGGCTAAATTGGATGACTCAAGGCTTCTTAATGAGGAGAAATCGGCTAAGTATGAGGAGATCAGGACTTATGAGAATAATAATCTTCATGAGTTTTTCTTGGATGACCAAAATATCTATATCCCTGAATATGATAGGAATAACGCTTTGTCTGATGGGGCTATAGCTGGTAAGATAACGATCATAGGTCTGGAGTTTGATATGACGGAAGGCAAGATCTTGATCGGGATGATGGATAAGTATGATAATGACCTGATGTCGGCGTTAGGAGTCAAACAGAGGGAAGTAAGCTTAGCCACTACCGTAGAGCAGGTGAGGGCTATTGACGCTCAGTCCGGCTATCCAGATAAGGTAAATATCACCATGACTTATGTCCGGCAACAGGCAAAGGAGAAAGATGCCTCCGATCCTCAGAAAGTGGCTGTCAGATTCTCCAGAATGGTGGTTAATAACAAGGCTATATCTTTATCCCCTAACGAGAAATTGGATGTTAAGGTCCTATTCCCTATATGGGGACAAGAGGGGGCGGAGTTCGGGTTGTCGGTGGATGCCGGATTCTGTCTCAGGGTGGTGAAGGACGATACGGATATCCTTTATGAGGTTATTCAACAACATACATTATCAAAGGAATGGGAACCCGGATTAGATACGGCCTCCTTGTATAAGGTCGTTGATAAGGAACATACCGGCACTATAGAAGACCCTATCCCGTATTTCCCTCCAATGGAGATATTCAAGGATAAGTATTATATCCAGAACGCTGATGTATATAAGTGTACTAGGGATAGCGGAACTCCTCTTAGTCATAATCTAAAGGACTTGATCGGGTTGTATGTTGAGGTTGTACAGGGCTAGTCGTATCTACCCCCCCCCTATATTTGGCTTGTGATATGATACAAGTTATTTTTGGCATAATAAAATGACATTTGTAAATATATTTAAGTATGGCATCACAAAAATTCGGTTTCGTAACCGTCGACCCGGTATCAGGATCAGGAAATCAGGCGGTTAATTTCTCCGGTGAGAAACACACCGGTCGTCTTCAACGCACTATCAACCTTACGGTCACCACGAACGGCGGGGCTAAGAAGGCGTTGGTAGTTAATCAGGCAGCGGCTGCTGAGGTGGTAAGATCAGACAGCCCTAACGCTTCCGTACAAAAGACAGGTGGTAATGTTACCATCACCGGTAAGTCTAACAGTACTAAGCTTACGTTCGCGGTCACGCCGGCTGAGGAGAACGGGCTTACGTTACAGCTCCCGGCTAACTACACGGCGGCTGGAAAGACTACGGCTAACGGAGCGGTTATCGCCGACGATCCCGGAGCCGCTGGCGAGTTCGTTTGGAGCATCACGATCTCGGACGTACCGGCCAACGTCACGATCGAGGAACTGACAGCTACATTGAAAGTAACCGCCGCTGGTGGCCAGACAGCCAACGTGACGGTAACGCAAGCCGCTGGAGACTCTACTATCGAGCTTGACAAGGAGACTATTAACTTGGATGTAAATGGTACTCAACAGACGGTTAACGTAACATCTAATGACGGCTGGACATGGGCGCAAGCTGCGGCTAGAACCGTATTGAGAATGATGGGACGATAATCAGTTTCTTTTCGCTTACTCAGACCCCGATCGACTTAAGCCGGTTGGGGTTTGTTTGTTTTACTATCTTTGCAATAGAACAAAAAATGATATAGATATGGCTAATGATTTGAACATTAATTGGAAGGACGGGGTAGGCGAGGTAACGGACCAGCCTCTGACCGTCAGCCCGGGGTCCGGGACCGGTAACGCCCCCGTTTCCTTTGGCTCGGTGATGAACAAAGGCCTTGACCGTACCCTTGAGTTGGAGATAACAACCCCCAAAGGCGTTAAGAAGACGCTTACGGTGAATCAGGAGGGATGTAGGCAAGCTTATATCACGAGCGACGGGAAACGGTGGTTAACCAGCGACAACCGGGTGTATGGGGTGTTGAAGAGTGACGCTCCATGTCAGTGTAATTATACTTGCCCTGGTGTTTTTTACGTCCGCCCTGATGGAAGCATAACGGACGAACCTTCCAATGATTGTATAGGTGTTGTCCTTAACGCTCAAGGTAAGAGATTTATGATTGAGAAGAACGAGGACTCTAATGAAAGCTACGTAATAGCCGGGTCTGGGAAGGACAGCACTTACGTTTTTTATTGGGGTGAATATAATACGGATCAGACCGGCATTACAAATTATAACAAAGCACATGGAGATGATGTTTACGGTTACCTAAAATCGGAGTCGGGTTCATACAATGGTACTCCTAACCTTCCGACAAATGTTACTACCTTGACAAACGGGGCTTTATCTGATTGGAAGGGGGAAGCCAACTCCAATGTATTAAAAAGGGTGACTACCGGTGGTGGGTCTTATACTTCCTATGCGACAATTGGTCATGTGCTTAATACGTTCTTAGCTAGTGCTGACGCTAAAGGATATGATGATTGGTATATCCCATCATGCGCTCAACTTGCGTTAATATTTATGAACTTGACGAGTGTCAATAACGCATTATCGGCTATTGGTGGACAACAACTCAGTCCATCCAAAGCCTATTGGGTTAGCTCAGAGTTTGACTCCAACAGCGGGCATCGCGTGTACTTCAAAGATGGCAGCGTGAACGGCAGCAGTAAGGGCAGCCGTTATAGTGTGCGGTTCATCAGGGACATTTAACCATGGAACTGCTTTGTTTTTACAAAATTTGTAATTACATTTGTGGCGCATGTCCATCACCATGCTTTTCATCGCTAATTTATATAATGGGGTATGTATCTGTGATGGGATATGTATCCCATATTTTTATGTATATGGATATAAGAAATCACATTAATCTGATCAAGAATCATGGTTATGAAGGTAAAATCGGCATGATCAAAAAAGACGTTCATGGTATTGTTATGTTAGCCGCTAAGGCTGGAGATATCGTTCTTTATAGACCTTATAAGGAGGATGAGAATGATTATGAAGAAAATACTACAAAGTATTGTAGTATCGAGACTCCTTTATCAGAAGAGCAGATTCAAGAGAACAAGCGTAACGGATACGGGTTAAAAACTATAGGGGTATGCGTAAATGTCCCTATTTCTATAATCGAGGAAATTGTAATTGATTAGAAAATGGAAGAATTAAATGTTTTCAATGTTCAGATTCCTGATGGGAGACAAATCCATTGTATATCGTATAATAAGGTTACTTATTTTGATCTAGACGATATATGTAAGTTATGTTTTGGTTCATACGATTTACATGATGTGGCTGACACTAAGGTCATGAGTGAGTTCTTGCGTCGTGATGGGAATCGTTATTGGGTTACGGTAGATGGCGTAAGGCAGTTGTATCGTAGGATTGAGTGCAAGATGTGTTTTGAGGTTATAGAAAAATTAAAAAAATTATGAGAGAGCAGGAATTTGATTTCGTGGTATATCCGTTGAAGTTGATTATCACGGTAGGATTGGATTACGAGACGTTATGTAACCGTTTCGAGAACATGGAGCCGGATCATAAGGGAGAATGGGGAAATAAGGAGGATATGGACAAGGAAGCGTCTTTTGTGAATTTGGTAAAGGATAGGGATGATGATGGTCGATTCGCTATACTTTGGAACTTTTCGAGCGATGATGATATAACGATAAAAAATACCTGCCATGAGTCATTTCATGTAGCCATGAGTGTATGTCAGTTTTGTAATATGTCGCTTGGATTTAAGGTTGGAGAGGATGAGCACGCAGCGTATATAGCTGGTTTCGCTGGTGGTTGTGCTTATGATTTTCTCTATAGTAATAGTACAGAATAGATATAGATTCATTTGTGAAATATAAGAATATCAGCCTCCGCTTATTTGTGGGGGCTTTTTGTTTATCTTTGTCAAAAACATGAAGTTATGTCAAGTTGCGTAATTAAAAGAAATAGTAAGGGTAAGATAACCCGTGTCTTGACCCCTTCCGGAGAGGTATCTACCTTATTCGATAAGATAGCGGGCATAGCCGCCGTAAGTGACCTTAATAAGGCCGCTGAAGCTTATATGACTATTTATAACGATAAGTTCAGGTCTAAGTTCGGAGACTGGACGAGATCCGTGCCAAGGAATAAGGAGGCGGCCAGATCCATAAGCGCCAGACTTAGCGCCAGCGAGTGGGGGCAACTTATGTCAGCCAAGGTCTTGTCCGCCATAAGCGATATGGATGCCCCGGCGTTGGCCAGAAGCCTTGGGAATAGCGACAATGTCGTGGCTTATCTTACCTCCGGAGAGGTAGGTGATGTCAATGATATGGCTGTGGTAGATACGTCCACGGTACAGGAGGTGGATCTGGATTCCATAAACGAGAATAATGTTGGCGATACGATACTGAAAGAGGCGTCATGGGATGATATAAGGGCTATCAGGGAGAATATAGATATTAGGGAGACAGCCCGTATGTTATGGAAGGCCGTGGAAAGCGCTTTTACCGGGCAACGGCCTAATATCAGGGTGAAGGGTGGAAATATAGATGGTGAGATCATATTTTCTGGTAATGTCTTGCCGTTAAATAATATTGAGAATTATACTCCTCCATCTTCAAGACTGGTATATGATTCCGGTGAGCCTCGCCTGTTCTTTAGATCGGATGACGGCAAGATACACGACTCTTACGCCAACGCCATAAAAGGATCGTCCGGTGGGCGGGTCGAGGCCGGGTTCTTGGCCGGCAGTGTCGAGGAGAGCGACGTCCCGTCCGGTACGGCTGACATCTCCTTTGGCTCTTCCTCCATAACCCTCAATAACAGTGAGTCATTTATCCCGGTCCTTGGTATTAGCTCAAACTCAGATATAAGTACTCGTGGAGGGTTTATTAATTACCTTATCAAGAAAGGTATGTTGAGTGGGGAACGTATAAGACTAGGGGATAGATATTATCTTACTGGAGCCGGCAATTCTGATGGTCTTAAGATCTATAACGCTATGAATGCCTTATCCAGCCTCAGGAATAGGTTTGGAAGTCAATCCTCTGAGATGAACGTATTGGGTTCTATAGGTTTTGATACGGAGGTAAGTAATGATCTTGATCTTATCACTACGTCCGGGGAGAAGGTTACGGTAAGCAGACCGGAGATCAAGGGTATGTTAAGGCAAGGTAAGTTCGAGGAGCTTAATAATAAGTATGATGGATTCATGGAGCTAGCCTTGTCGTTGATGATGGAGGATAACGCTTTGTACGGGAGTAACGTCCGTGGGGTTATCGAGAATGAGAAGGCGGAAGATCTTCAAAATAGGACCGATATAACCAACATCTTATCCACATTAGGTATCCGTGTGATGGGTATGTCCGAATATATGGACAAGTATAAGATCCGTAATGGCGTAGATCCTTCCGCTAGGGCGTTATCCGATATGGCTAATGGCGTGATAGCATTGGCTGAGGGGGCTACGGTAGAGGATCTTAATGAGGAGGTGGCTCACTTCTTGATCGATACTTATCGTAACCAGCAGGAGATTGACGAGGTGCTGGATTCTGTCGTTGGCACGTCGTTATGGAATCAGTTCGCTGGTCGTTACTATGAGGTGTATGGGAAGGAGTACCAAGGAGAGGAGCTGGATCGGATGGTGAAGCGGGAGATCCTAGGTAAGACGCTGGCCCAGCGGTTCGTGCCGGGCATGGAACAGGCGGTGGAGGATCTGGCATCGTCCGAGGACGCCCAGCTTTCTTTGTTTGGCAGGATGATACGAGCCATACGTAATTTCTTTACCAGCCAAAGATCGGATTTAAACAAGGTACTTGACAGGATAAAGGAGTCGGCGTTAGCTGATGATCCAAGCGCCTTTGACGTGCTTCTGCTAAAGGATAGCAATCATCTCATGTATTCGTTATCGGACGTTGACGTGGCTAATAAGTTGATCAAGAACGGTAGGTCATTGGAAAGGCTATACACTAGATTGCAGAGGATGAGGTCAAGCCAAAGCCAGAGGATCGGTGAGAGTATCTCCCTTCTTCGTGATATAGGCGAGAAGGTGAGACAAGTCGGGGGTGAGCTTAGTAAGAACAACAACCTGTTATCCACCAAGAGTGTCATAGCTACAGCCAAGGCCGAGGTAGAGTATTTGGTTACGGTCGCCAGTAGCCTACGTAAGAGCGGAAAAGGATTGGATTATGAGACGATACAGGTTATCGATAACGTATATGGGGAGATAGTTCCTCTGATCAGGAACCTTCGTGGATTCGTCAATAATCAGGCGGCTGATTATTATGGCAGCAATAAGGTTGGCATGGTAGAGGATATGGATGATATATTGCGGATGGCTGAGACATCTATGTCTGATATAAACGCCCTTCGAAGTGATCGTAATGAGGACTGGCTGGATGGACAGCTTCGGATGTTTAATATCCCGGAAAGATATTGGAATGGGATAAAGAAGTTGATAAATAACATCCATAAGGATATCAATGTCATGTCCCGATTCTTTGGCACACTGGAGCATAGTGGTAACGCTATCTTAGGCATGTTAGGGCAACGTCTTGCCAAGGCTTATAACGACGCTCATGTTGAGGGTGTGGCTAATATCAATAAGATGACTAAGATGATGAAAGAGCGTGGATGGGGGATAAAGGATAATGAGGATCTTATACAGAAGATAAACGGTAAGAACTCTGATTACCTTGATTCGTCCCGTGATTTCGCCAAATACGATTTACTGTATCGGACAGAGCAGGCGAAAGCTATTATTGATATATATGATCTTAAAAAGGTTACGGGTAAGACCGAGAAGCAACTTATCGACATGCTTTTATCTGATAAGGGGCTTAAGGTCAAGACTCGTGATGATATCGTAGGATATGATGGGGATAAGCCTATTACGAAGGCCGTGTATCATGTATTCAAACCTACCATCCAGAATTTTGATATCTCGGACATGACGTTCGAGGATCAGCAACGGTATCTGGATACGATAAATAGGTGGTTGGATGAGAACCAAGAGAAACCTATGGTGCAGGCTTATTACGATAAGATCGAGAAAGTTAATAAGAAGGTCGAGGAAAGACTGGGTCGTAGGGTATCGCAAGCCACGTCCGATTTCATGACCCGTATCCGTAGAAGCCGGTATGTGGCTATGGATAAGTTTATTAAGAACAAGAAGGTCGATTGGGACGCTTTCCAATCTGACCCTATAGCTTGGAGATCTTATCTGGATATCCTTCGTGATAGGGCTATAGCCAAGAGCGAGTGGTATTCCGACGGGACACCAAAGGAAGCGGGGTCCGAGGCGTTGATGATGTCCGAGGAGATCAAGGCATGGGACGAGGCGTGGGCCGAGGAGTTCGGGAATACCAACGAGGGTCGTAAGGCTTCAGCCGAGTTTAAGGAGATACTGCGTGGGATAGAGCGGTCCGAGGGCGGTAAGGCAGCGTTCGAGTTCCTGCTAGCCGGTGGTCATCTTGGCTTCTCCAAGGATATGTGGGGATCCGAGGAGGGTGATTATTACGAGAATCTGGTTGATAAGATCACGGAGCAATCTGTATCATCATCAAGGATAGAGAAGGTAGAGGAGGCGATGGCAACAATAAATGAGATTAACGATCAGTTAAGACCTTTGCTTATTCAGTACCGGGACAGTACCAGATATGGCGAGTATGATTTCGATCGTCTTCGTGGATCATCGTCATTAAGGAAGATAAACGAGCTATACGACCGTCTGGCCGAGGCCAAGAGTGTTATTAACGCCGCCGCTTCCGCTGAGGATATTGAGACGAATATGCCCGATACGGTGGAGAGTGGCGTTACAGATTCCTACCGTAATGCGTTAAGGGATGCCGTGACATACGACAAGGGAATGGATGAGATTAAATTCGCCAAGGAACATATGTCTGCCCGCTCCCGGAGTCAGGTAGATAGGATGGCCGCCAAGCTGTCACAGAAGAATCCATCATGGACATCCATGGAGACAACGTTCCTTAGAAAAAAATACGGTCCTGATTTCAGTGATAAGCTGGCTAATGATATAGCTATGGGTAAGGCTAATAGTATACTTATTGAGTATGCCAGAACCCGGCTATATCCTTATATGAGAAAATACTCTCCCAAAGGGTATTCTGATTTTGTCAGGAAGATAAATAACGGTACGTATAAGGTGTCGGATTTTTTTGATGCCATGGAAAGCGGTATATCAAAGGAAGAAAGCGTGTCCCGTTTCGGCTTCGATATTAATATGATTGATTTGTCGATCAACAACCAATGGTTAGATGAGGCTGATTTCGAGAGTTCCTTCCGGAATCCTAATTATAATCCCGATCTAGGTTATGGATATCATACGCCTAGATTTGATAAGTACAAGAATGAGGCTTTCTTCAAGAAATACGGTATTACCAACGAAGGGGAGGAGGCTACGATCAATAAGGATAAGTGGGAGATGAGGAAGGAATTGCTTAACATAAGCCGTAAGGCTATGGAGGACTATGATGAGCGTTTCAGGAATATCTACCAGATACCACAGATATCCAAGGGCGGAGTGGAGAGGATGGTACAGGCTGGGGTTGACCCGAAGGCGGCCATCGGAAACGCCGTACGTGACATCGTTGGCGAGAGGGTCGATGATCCCATACATGGTCAAGGACAAGACTTAGGAGGGCTTGATGAGAATGATAACAAATATCGCATGATCCCCAAGTACTATCTGAGCAAGCTAGAGAATGCCGATGACGTATCCCATGACTTCGCGTACTCCTATTCTATGCTATCCCTTCAGGCGGCATCCTATAAGTATAAGAGAGCTGCTTTGGATGATGTTATGGGATATAGGAATATGATGCTTGAGACACAATATGATGGGGGAAAGAATCCGGAAGCCACTCATGCCTATAGGATGTTTCAGGACTGGGTTAACGCCAGTATCTATGACGTTAGGATAAACAATAAGCGGACTGAATGGAATATAGGCAATTATAAGGTCGATCTTAATAAGCTGGCTCTTATGTTCACCAAATTTGTGTCCAAATCCAACTTAGGCTTCTCCCCGTTCGTGGCGGCTACCGGTGCCCTTACCGGGCAGGCCAACTTCTTTTTGGAAGGTATGGTAGGACAGTACATAAGCAAGGACTCCATGAAATACGCTTATGGAGAAGCTCAGAAACAGTTAAGTACGTACGTGTCTGAGATCGGGGACATAAATCGTACCAACAAGCTATATGTCGTTGGAGAGGCCCTAGGTGTGTTTAATGTCCGCAACCGTGTACGATCGGCGGCGTACAACAAGATCTGGAGAACCTTATTCCGGGATCTGCCGTTTAAGATGATGGAGGTTCTTAACTCCCCGTTGGATCCGCAGGTTATTATCTCGGTCATGGATGATACCCGCCTATACGAGGGTCAGTTCTGGTCATACTCCAATTTCAAGGAGATGATGATGAAGGACAGGAATATGTCCGCTAATGAGGCTAAACGTGATTGGGAGCGTTTAAGGGATTATTCCATATGGAACTTAGTAAATGTCAAGGACGGGAAGATCGTGGCTAAAAACGAAGCTAATAAGGATATTATAGAAAGATACATGCCTACCTTGTCCAGTAGGGTCAGGAGCATGGTGCAGATCTGCGACGGCGCCTTGAATGAGCAGAACCGGGTGGGGGCTAGCCGGAACGCGATCCTTAATATGGTGCTTCCTCATCGTGGATGGTTTATATTGGCCGTGCAGCGGGCATATAAGAAAGCCGGTTTTAATTTCCAGACCAACCAGTTCGAGGAAGGATATATGAGGACATTATGGCGATTGGCGGGGAATGTCTATAATACGATGTCCGAGGGTCGTATGGGAGAGGTGTATGACGTGCTTAAGGAGGAATATGATAAGCTTACACCTTATGAGCAGGTTAATATCAAGAGATCTATTATCAATATGGCGGTATTCGCCACGATGATGGCTATAGGAAGGGCCTTGATGGGATATAGGGAGGATAATGAGGATAGCTGGTTCGGGCAGTTCATTACCTATATCGGGTTCAGGACGATCAATGAGATCGCTTCCCAGACATCCCCGTTCATGGAGCTTAACGCCATAGACATGCTACAGGATCCGCTGGTCACCGCCCGGAAGTTAGGCGACCTCACCGATCCTCGAAACTGGGATCCGTTCGCTACCGTCCAGACCGGCGTGTATAAGGACGAGAGCAAGCTATGGAGGCAGCTCATGAAGTTCTCGTTTGGTAAGCAATGGTATAATATCAAGACGGCTAGGGATATTAAACAGACATCCGACTACTGGCTGATGACCAACGGCATGACGATGGGATTCTTCCTAGGTGGTAGGAATAAGGATGAGTCCGGGGAGGACGCTAATTGGTATTTTGATAGAGGAAGATAGCTGATATAGTATGACAAAAAAAATAGCCAGTCAATTGTTTAAGACAATTTGATTGGCTATTTTTGTATTCCTATCTATCCATCTCGGACGGATGGGAATAAATATTCTATTCATGAATGCAAATGTAAGCATTTATTAGGATTCTTCAAATAGCCAAAATTAAATTATACAAAACAACAGGTCATGATGGAGATGGATATGATACATTTGATGAAAATGATGAAATAGAAATTACTGACAATGGTATAGATGCCAGCGGCCAGTATAGGGTATACACTGCTTCTTTACTTGGAGCCACATATTCATACAGAGCTTATGGCTATGATGAAAGCACAGATGACTATCTGTCTCTTATACACATCT
>ERZ1027013.601-NODE-601-length-12879-cov-4.041563_pt1 | contig 12879 bp, 9 predicted proteins | sample MGYA00519446_ERZ1027013 | MGnify/ENA primary metagenome ERZ1027013 (study PRJEB26926, sample SAMN06164699) | human gut metagenome | biome: ENVO:00009003; feature: ENVO:2100002; material: ENVO:00002003 | host: Homo sapiens | place: USA | collected 2012 ... | reverse complement strand
GGTCTCGTGGGCTCGGAGATGTGTATAAGAGACAGCGATGAGGATACTCACGCGCATCTGACCCCGGAAGCGATCCCTGAACTGCTGGAGCGGTATAAATGAAAAACATTATCCGTACTCCAGAAACGCATCCGCTGACCTGGCGTCTGCGCGATGACAAACAGCCAGTGTGGCTGGACGAATATCGCAGCAAAAACGGTTACGAAGGCGCGCGTAAGGCGCTGACCGGGCTGTCTCCGGACGAAATCGTTAATCAGGTAAAAGACGCTGGTCTGAAAGGGCGCGGTGGCGCGGGCTTTTCTACCGGCCTGAAATGGAGCCTGATGCCGAAAGACGAATCCATGAACATCCGTTACCTGCTGTGTAACGCCGATGAAATGGAGCCAGGCACCTATAAAGACCGCCTGCTGATGGAGCAACTGCCGCACCTGCTGGTGGAAGGTATGCTCATCTCCGCGTTTGCGCTGAAAGCTTACCGTGGCTACATCTTCCTGCGTGGCGAATATATCGAAGCGGCAGTAAATCTGCGCCGCGCCATTGCCGAAGCCACTGAAGCGGGCTTGCTTGGCAAAAACATTATGGGAACAGGTTTCGACTTCGAACTGTTCGTCCATACCGGGGCAGGGCGCTACATCTGCGGGGAAGAAACAGCGTTAATCAACTCCCTGGAAGGGCGTCGTGCTAACCCACGCTCGAAACCCCCCTTCCCGGCAACCTCCGGCGTATGGGGCAAACCGACCTGTGTCAACAACGTCGAAACCCTGTGTAACGTTCCGGCGATCCTCGCTAACGGCGTGGAGTGGTATCAGAACATCTCGAAAAGTAAAGATGCTGGCACCAAGCTGATGGGCTTCTCCGGTCGGGTGAAAAATCCGGGACTGTGGGAACTGCCGTTCGGCACCACCGCACGCGAGATCCTCGAAGATTACGCCGGTGGTATGCGTGATGGTCTGAAATTTAAAGCCTGGCAGCCAGGCGGCGCGGGGACTGACTTCCTGACCGAAGCGCACCTTGATCTGCCGATGGAATTCGAAAGTATCGGTAAAGCGGGAAGCCGTCTGGGTACGGCGCTGGCGATGGCGGTTGACCATGAGATCAACATGGTGTCGCTGGTGCGTAACCTGGAAGAGTTTTTCGCCCGTGAATCCTGCGGCTGGTGTACGCCGTGCCGCGACGGTCTGCCGTGGAGCGTGAAAATTCTGCGTGCGCTGGAGCGTGGTGAAGGTCAGCCGGGCGATATCGAAACACTTGAGCAACTGTGTCGATTCTTAGGCCCGGGTAAAACTTTCTGTGCCCACGCACCTGGTGCAGTGGAGCCGTTACAGAGCGCCATCAAATATTTCCGCGAAGAATTTGAGGCGGGAATCAAACAGCCGTTCAGCAATACCCATTTGATTAATGGGATTCAGCCGAACCTGCTGAAAGAGCGCTGGTAACCGAATTTCGATTAACGCTCAGTCTCTGACTGAGAAAACTGGAAGCATGCTAATGGCTACAATTCATGTAGACGGCAAAGAATACGAGGTCAACGGAGCGGACAACCTGCTGGAAGCTTGTCTGTCTCTGGGCCTTGATATTCCTTACTTTTGCTGGCATCCGGCGCTGGGAAGCGTCGGTGCTTGCCGCCAGTGTGCGGTGAAGCAATACCAAAACGTGGAAGACACGCGTGGTCGCCTGGTGATGTCCTGTATGACACCGGCTTCCGATGGCACCTTTATTTCCATTGACGACGAAGAAGCGAAACAGTTCCGTGAAAGTGTGGTCGAGTGGTTAATGACCAACCACCCGCACGACTGTCCGGTATGTGAAGAAGGCGGTAACTGCCATCTTCAGGATATGACCGTGATGACCGGACACAGCTTCCGTCGCTACCGTTTCACCAAACGTACCCACCGTAATCAGGATTTGGGGCCATTCATCTCTCACGAAATGAACCGCTGCATCGCCTGCTACCGCTGTGTGCGTTACTACAAAGATTACGCTGACGGTACAGATCTGGGCGTTTACGGTGCGCACGACAACGTCTACTTCGGTCGCCCGGAAGACGGCACGCTGGAAAGCGAATTTTCCGGTAACCTGGTCGAAATTTGCCCGACCGGCGTATTTACCGACAAAACGCACTCCGAGCGTTACAACCGTAAATGGGATATGCAGTTTGCGCCGAGCATCTGCCAGCAATGTTCCATCGGCTGTAACATCAGCCCCGGTGAACGTTACGGCGAACTGCGTCGTATCGAAAACCGTTACAACGGTACGGTAAACCACTACTTCCTCTGCGACCGTGGTCGTTTCGGTTACGGTTACGTCAACCTGAAGGATCGTCCGCGTCAGCCAGTACAGCGTCGTGGCGATGATTTCATTACCCTCAACGCCGAACAGGCAATGCAGGGCGCGGCAGATATTCTGCGTCAGTCGAAGAAAGTGATCGGTATTGGTTCTCCGCGTGCCAGCGTGGAAAGCAACTTTGCGCTGCGTGAACTGGTGGGCGAAGAAAACTTCTACACCGGTATCGCTCACGGTGAGCAGGAACGTCTGCAACTGGCGCTGAAAGTGCTGCGTGAAGGCGGCATTTATACTCCGGCTCTGCGCGAAATCGAATCTTACGATGCGGTACTGGTGCTGGGCGAAGACGTTACCCAGACCGGCGCGCGCGTCGCGCTGGCAGTGCGTCAGGCTGTGAAAGGTAAAGCGCGCGAAATGGCGGCAGCACAGAAAGTGGCTGACTGGCAGATTGCGGCAATCCTCAACATCGGTCAACGTGCGAAGCATCCGCTGTTTGTTACCAACGTTGATGACACCCGTCTGGATGATATCGCGGCGTGGACTTACCGCGCACCGGTTGAAGATCAGGCGCGTTTAGGTTTTGCCATCGCCCATGCGCTGGATAACTCTGCGCCAGCGGTTGACGGTATCGAACCTGAGCTGCAAAGCAAAATCGACGTCATCGTGCAGGCACTGGCAGGTGCGAAGAAACCGTTGATTATCTCCGGGACGAACGCCGGTAGCATAGAGGTGATTCAGGCTGCGGCTAACGTCGCGAAAGCCCTGAAAGGTCGCGGCGCTGACGTTGGTATCACCATGATTGCCCGTTCCGTCAACAGCATGGGGCTGGGCATTATGGGTGGCGGTTCGCTTGAAGAAGCGTTGACCGAACTGGAAACCGGACGCGCCGACGCGGTGGTGGTGCTGGAAAACGATCTGCATCGTCACGCTTCCGCTACCCGCGTGAATGCTGCGCTGGCTAAAGCGCCGCTGGTGATGGTGGTTGATCATCAACGCACAGCGATTATGGAAAACGCCCATCTGGTACTTTCTGCTGCCAGCTTTGCTGAAAGCGACGGTACGGTGATCAACAACGAAGGCCGCGCCCAACGTTTCTTCCAGGTTTACGATCCTGCTTATTACGACAGCAAAACTGTCATGCTGGAAAGCTGGCGCTGGTTACACTCGCTGCACAGCACCCTGCTGAGCCGTGAAGTGGACTGGACGCAGCTCGACCATGTGATTGACGCTGTTGTGGCGAAAATCCCGGAACTGGCAGGTATCAAAGATGCTGCGCCGGATGCGACATTCCGTATTCGTGGGCAGAAACTGGCCCGTGAACCGCACCGTTACAGCGGTCGTACCGCCATGCGCGCCAATATCAGCGTTCATGAGCCGCGTCAGCCGCAGGATATTGACACCATGTTCACCTTCTCGATGGAAGGTAACAACCAGCCGACTGCGCACCGTTCGCAAGTGCCGTTTGCCTGGGCGCCGGGCTGGAACTCCCCGCAGGCGTGGAACAAATTCCAGGACGAAGTGGGCGGCAAACTGCGCTTTGGCGATCCGGGCGTGCGTCTGTTTGAAACCAGCGAAAATGGTCTGGATTACTTCACCAGCGTACCGGCACGCTTCCAGCCGCAGGACGGGAAATGGCGTATCGCGCCGTATTACCACCTGTTTGGCAGCGATGAATTGTCACAGCGTGCTCCGGTCTTCCAGAGCCGTATGCCGCAGCCGTACATCAAACTCAACCCAGCGGATGCCGCGAAGTTAGGTGTGAACGCAGGTACACACGTCTCCTTTAGTTACGATGGCAACACGGTCACGCTGCCGGTTGAAATCGCTGAAGGGCTGACGGCAGGGCAGGTGGGCTTGCCGATGGGTATGTCCGGTATTGCTCCGGTGCTGGCTGGCGCGCATCTTGAGGATCTCAAGGAGGCACAACAATGAGTTGGATATCACCGGAACTGATTGAGATCCTGCTGACCATCCTCAAAGCGGTGGTGATTCTGCTGGTGGTTGTCACCTGTGGGGCATTCATGAGCTTTGGCGAACGTCGCCTGCTGGGTCTGTTCCAGAACCGTTACGGACCTAACCGTGTTGGCTGGGGCGGTTCGCTCCAGCTGGTTGCGGACATGATCAAAAATGTTCTTTAAAGAAGACTGGATCCCGAAATTCTCGGATCGCGTCATCTTTACCCTGGCACCGATGATTGCCTTTACCTCACTGCTGCTGGCCTTTGCGATTGTGCCTGTCAGCCCGGGTTGGGTGGTTGCCGACCTGAACATCGGGATTTTGTTCTTCCTGATGATGGCAGGTCTGGCGGTTTACGCGGTGCTGTTTGCGGGCTGGTCAAGTAACAACAAATACTCGCTGCTGGGTGCGATGCGTGCTTCTGCGCAGACCCTGAGCTACGAAGTGTTCCTCGGGCTTTCCCTGATGGGCGTGGTGGCTCAGGCCGGTTCATTCAACATGACCGACATCGTCAACAGCCAGGCGCATGTGTGGAACGTCATCCCGCAATTCTTTGGTTTTATTACCTTTGCCATCGCGGGCGTGGCGGTATGTCACCGTCACCCGTTTGACCAGCCGGAAGCCGAGCAGGAACTGGCGGATGGTTACCACATTGAATATTCCGGTATGAAGTTCGGTCTGTTCTTCGTGGGTGAGTACATCGGGATTGTGACCATCTCTGCATTGATGGTGACGCTGTTCTTCGGTGGCTGGCAAGGCCCGTTGTTACCGCCATTCATCTGGTTCGCGCTGAAAACCGCGTTCTTTATGATGATGTTCATTTTGATTCGTGCGTCGTTACCGCGTCCGCGTTATGACCAGGTAATGTCCTTCGGCTGGAAAATCTGCCTGCCGCTGACGCTGATCAACTTGCTGGTAACGGCGGCTGTCATTCTCTGGCAGGCGCAATAAGGGGCAATAAGACCATGACCTTAAAAGAATTGTTAGTAGGTTTCGGCACCCAGGTTCGTAGTATCTGGATGATCGGCCTGCACGCGTTCGCCAAACGCGAAACGCGAATGTACCCGGAAGAGCCGGTCTATCTGCCGCCCCGTTATCGTGGTCGTATCGTTCTGACCCGCGACCCGGACGGCGAAGAGCGTTGCGTAGCCTGTAACCTCTGCGCGGTAGCCTGCCCGGTCGGCTGTATCTCGCTGCAAAAAGCAGAAACCAAAGACGGTCGCTGGTACCCGGAATTTTTCCGCATCAACTTCTCACGCTGCATTTTCTGTGGTCTGTGCGAAGAAGCCTGTCCGACCACGGCGATTCAGTTAACCCCGGATTTCGAAATGGGGGAATACAAGCGCCAGGATCTGGTTTACGAAAAAGAGGATCTGCTGATCTCCGGTCCGGGCAAATACCCGGAATATAACTTCTACCGGATGGCAGGTATGGCAATCGACGGCAAAGATAAGGGCGAAGCAGAGAACGAAGCCAAGCCTATCGACGTCAAGAGCCTGTTACCGTAAGGAGAGGGGCAATGGAGTTCGCTTTTTATATCTGTGGCCTGATAGCCATACTTGCGACCTTGCGAGTGATCACCCATACCAATCCGGTACACGCACTGCTGTACCTGATTATTTCGCTGCTGGCGATTTCCGGGGTGTTCTTCTCACTGGGCGCTTACTTCGCCGGTGCGCTGGAAATTATCGTCTACGCGGGTGCCATTATGGTGCTGTTCGTGTTCGTGGTGATGATGCTCAACCTGGGCGGTTCAGAAATCGAACAGGAACGCCAGTGGCTGAAACCGCAGGTGTGGATTGGTCCGGCAATTTTGTCGGCCATCATGCTGGTGGTGATTGTTTACGCCATCCTTGGTGTTAATGATCAGGGTATCGACGGTACGCCAATCAGTGCTAAAGCAGTGGGTATTACGCTGTTCGGGCCTTACGTACTGGCGGTGGAACTGGCTTCTATGCTGCTGCTCGCGGGTCTGGTTGTGGCCTTCCACGTCGGTCGTGAAGAGCGTGCGGGTGAAGTGCTGAGCAATCGTAAAGACGACAGCGCGAAAAGAAAAACGGAGGAGCACGCATGATCCCCTTACAACATGGACTGATCCTCGCGGCAATCTTATTCGTTCTTGGCTTAACCGGTCTGGTTATCCGTCGCAATCTGCTGTTTATGCTGATTGGTCTGGAAATCATGATTAACGCCTCCGCGCTGGCCTTTGTGGTCGCCGGAAGCTACTGGGGTCAGACCGACGGTCAGGTGATGTACATTCTCGCCATCAGCCTCGCGGCGGCAGAAGCGAGTATCGGCCTTGCGCTGCTGCTGCAACTTCACCGTCGTCGCCAGAACCTGAACATCGATTCAGTAAGTGAGATGCGCGGATGAACATGCTTGCCTTAACCATTATTTTGCCATTGATTGGCTTCGTCCTGCTGGCGTTCTCCCGTGGGCGCTGGTCTGAAAACGTTTCGGCGATCGTCGGCGTTGGCTCTGTGGGCCTGGCGGCGCTGGTAACCGCCTTTATCGGCGTTGATTTCTTCGCTAACGGCGAGCAGTCATACAGCCAGCCGCTGTGGACGTGGATGTCGGTAGGCGACTTTAACATCGGTTTCAATCTGGTGCTGGACGGCCTGTCGCTGACCATGCTCTCGGTGGTCACTGGTGTGGGTTTCCTTATTCACATGTACGCCTCCTGGTACATGCGCGGTGAAGAGGGCTACTCTCGCTTCTTCGCCTACACCAACCTGTTCATCGCCAGCATGGTAGTTCTGGTGCTTGCCGACAACCTGCTGCTGATGTACCTCGGCTGGGAAGGCGTGGGCCTGTGCTCCTATCTGCTGATCGGTTTCTATTACACCGATCCGAAGAATGGCGCAGCGGCAATGAAAGCGTTCGTCGTGACCCGTGTGGGTGACGTGTTCCTCGCTTTCGCACTGTTCATTCTTTACAACGAACTGGGCACCCTGAACTTCCGCGAAATGGTGGAACTGGCACCAGCGCACTTTGCTGACGGCAATAACATGCTGATGTGGGCGACGCTGATGCTGCTGGGCGGTGCGGTCGGTAAATCTGCGCAGTTGCCGTTGCAGACATGGCTTGCCGATGCGATGGCTGGCCCGACGCCTGTCTCCGCGCTGATCCACGCCGCAACGATGGTAACCGCGGGTGTCTACCTGATCGCCCGTACCCACGGCCTGTTCCTGATGACGCCGGAAGTTCTGCATCTGGTGGGTATTGTCGGGGCGGTTACGCTGCTGCTGGCCGGTTTTGCCGCGCTGGTACAGACCGACATCAAACGTGTTCTCGCTTACTCTACCATGAGCCAGATTGGCTACATGTTCCTCGCGCTTGGCGTGCAGGCATGGGATGCGGCGATTTTCCACTTGATGACTCACGCGTTCTTTAAAGCGCTGCTGTTCCTGGCATCCGGTTCCGTCATTCTGGCCTGCCATCACGAACAGAACATCTTCAAGATGGGCGGTCTGCGTAAATCTATTCCGCTGGTTTATCTCTGCTTCCTGGTGGGCGGCGCAGCACTGTCGGCACTGCCGCTGGTCACTGCGGGCTTCTTCAGTAAGGATGAGATCCTCGCGGGTGCGATGGCGAATGGTCATATCAATCTGATGGTGGCAGGTCTGGTCGGTGCGTTTATGACCTCGCTCTACACCTTCCGTATGATTTTCATCGTCTTCCACGGAAAAGAACAAATTCACGCTCACGCCGTGAAAGGGGTAACTCACAGCCTGCCGCTGATTGTGCTGCTGATCCTTTCCACCTTCGTTGGCGCACTGATTGTACCGCCGCTGCAGGGCGTGCTTCCGCAAACGACGGAACTGGCGCACGGCAGCATGTTGACCCTGGAAATTACCTCTGGCGTGGTCGCGGTGGTCGGCATTCTGCTGGCAGCCTGGCTGTGGCTGGGTAAACGTACTCTGGTGACCTCCATCGCCAACAGTGCGCCGGGCCGTCTGCTGGGCACCTGGTGGTACAACGCCTGGGGATTTGACTGGCTGTATGACAAAGTGTTCGTCAAGCCGTTCCTGGGTATTGCCTGGTTGCTGAAACGCGATCCGCTGAACTCAATGATGAACATCCCGGCTGTCCTTTCCCGCTTTGCAGGTAAAGGTCTGCTGTTAAGTGAGAACGGCTATCTGCGCTGGTATGTGGCATCCATGAGCATCGGTGCGGTCGTGGTGCTGGCACTGTTGATGGTACTGCGTTGAGTTAAGGATTGTGGGATTGCCCCTGGGCATATAAGAACGTAGGTCGGATAAGCCGCCTTCGCGGTGCATCCGACACTACCCCCAGTCCGAAGAGAATTTTCTGTCGTGAGAATTCGTTGAAAATCCGGTCCTGACGGGACTTTTACAAGGAATAAAGATCGCCATGTTACTACCCTGGCTAATATTAATTCCCTTTATTGGCGGCTTCCTGTGCTGGCAGACCGAACGCTTTGGCGTCAAGGTGCCACGCTGGATCGCGCTGATCACCATGGGATTGACGCTGGCGCTGTCGCTGCAACTGTGGTTGCAGGGCGGTTATTCACTGACGCAATCCGCCGGAATTCCGCAGTGGCAGTCTGAATTCGACATGCCGTGGATCCCGCGTTTTGGTATCTCTATTCATCTCGCCATTGACGGGCTGTCGCTGCTGATGGTCGTGCTGACCGGTCTGCTCGGTGTGCTGGCGGTACTATGTTCGTGGAAAGAGATCGAAAAATATCAGGGCTTCTTCCACCTCAACCTGATGTGGATCCTGGGCGGCGTTATCGGCGTGTTCCTTGCCATCGACATGTTCCTGTTCTTCTTCTTCTGGGAAATGATGCTGGTGCCGATGTACTTCCTGATCGCACTGTGGGGGCATAAAGCCTCTGACGGTAAAACGCGTATCACGGCGGCAACCAAGTTCTTCATTTACACCCAGGCGAGTGGCCTGGTGATGTTGATTGCCATCCTGGCGCTGGTTTTTGTTCACTACAATGCGACCGGCGTTTGGACCTTCAACTATGAAGAGCTGCTGAATACGCCAATGTCCAGTGGTGTGGAATACCTGTTAATGCTGGGCTTCTTCATCGCCTTCGCAGTCAAAATGCCGGTGGTTCCGCTGCATGGCTGGCTGCCGGATGCGCACTCCCAGGCTCCGACCGCCGGTTCCGTTGACCTCGCGGGGATCTTGCTGAAAACTGCCGCTTACGGTTTGCTGCGTTTCTCCCTGCCGCTGTTCCCGAACGCATCGGCAGAGTTTGCGCCAATCGCTATGTGGCTGGGGGTTATCGGCATCTTCTACGGTGCGTGGATGGCTTTCGCCCAGACCGATATCAAACGTCTGATCGCCTACACCTCGGTTTCCCACATGGGCTTCGTGCTGATTGCTATCTACACCGGCAGCCAGTTGGCCTACCAGGGCGCGGTAATCCAGATGATTGCGCACGGCTTGTCGGCGGCGGGTCTGTTTATTCTTTGTGGTCAGCTTTATGAACGTATCCATACCCGCGACATGCGCATGATGGGCGGTCTGTGGAGCAAGATGAAATGGCTGCCAGCACTGTCGCTGTTCTTTGCGGTGGCAACGCTTGGGATGCCTGGCACCGGTAACTTCGTCGGCGAATTTATGATTCTGTTCGGCAGCTTCCAGGTTGTCCCGGTGATTACCGTTATCTCTACCTTTGGGCTGGTCTTTGCATCTGTTTATTCGCTGGCGATGTTACATCGCGCTTACTTCGGTAAAGCGAAAAGCCAGATTGCCAGCCAGGAACTGCCAGGGATGTCGCTGCGTGAGCTGTTTATGATCCTGTTGCTGGTGGTGCTGCTGGTACTGCTGGGCTTCTATCCGCAGCCGATTCTGGATACCTCGCACTCCGCGATTGGCAATATCCAGCAGTGGTTTGTTAATTCCGTTACTACTACAAGGCCGTAAATCGCCATGACAATAACTCCACAAAACCTGATCGCACTGCTACCGTTGCTGATCGTCGGCTTGACGGTGGTGGTTGTGATGCTCTCCATTGCGTGGCGACGCAATCATTTCCTCAACGCTACGCTCTCGGTTATTGGGCTTAACGCGGCGCTGGTTTCGCTCTGGTTTGTCGGCCAGGCGGGCGCTATGGACGTTACGCCGCTGATGCGCGTTGATGGTTTCGCCATGCTTTACATCGGGCTGGTATTGTTGGCGAGCCTCGCCACCTGTACTTTCGCCTACCCGTGGCTTGAAGGCTATAACGACAACAAGGATGAGTTCTACCTGTTGGTGTTAATTGCCGCGCTGGGCGGGATCCTGCTGGCGAATGCCAACCATCTGGCGTCTTTGTTCCTCGGTATTGAACTGATCTCTTTGCCGCTGTTTGGCCTGGTCGGTTACGCTTTCCGCCAGAAACGTTCGCTGGAAGCCAGTATCAAATACACCATCCTTTCTGCCGCAGCGTCTTCTTTCCTGCTGTTTGGTATGGCGCTGGTGTATGCACAGTCTGGCGACCTGTCGTTTGTCGCGCTGGGTAAAAACCTCGGCGACGGTATGCTCAACGAGCCGCTGTTGCTGGCAGGTTTCGGACTGATGATTGTTGGCCTCGGCTTCAAACTCTCTCTGGTGCCGTTCCACCTGTGGACGCCAGACGTATACCAGGGCGCGCCTGCGCCGGTTTCCACTTTCCTGGCGACGGCGAGCAAAATCGCTATCTTCGGTGTGGTGATGCGTCTGTTCCTCTACGCACCGGTGGGTGACAGCGAAGCGATTCGGGTAGTGCTGGCGATTATCGCCTTTGCCTCTATCATCTTCGGTAACCTGATGGCGCTGAGCCAGACCAATATCAAACGTCTGCTCGGTTACTCATCTATCTCTCACCTCGGCTATCTGCTGGTGGCGCTGATTGCGCTGCAAACGGGCGAGATGTCGATGGAAGCGGTAGGAGTTTACCTGGCCGGTTATCTGTTCAGCAGCCTCGGCGCGTTCGGCGTGGTCAGCCTGATGTCCAGCCCGTACCGTGGCCCGGATGCTGATTCCCTGTTCTCTTACCGCGGTCTGTTCTGGCATCGCCCGATCCTCGCGGCGGTGATGACGGTGATGATGCTGTCTCTGGCCGGTATTCCGATGACGCTGGGCTTTATTGGTAAGTTCTACGTGCTGGCGGTCGGTGTCCAGGCACACTTGTGGTGGCTGGTGGGCGCCGTGGTTGTCGGTTCGGCAATCGGCCTTTACTACTACCTGCGCGTGGCGGTGAGCCTGTACCTGCACGCCCCGGAACAACCGGGTCGCGATGCACCGTCAAACTGGCAGTACAGCGCAGGCGGTATCGTGGTGCTGATCTCTGCACTGTTGGTACTGGTGCTGGGTGTATGGCCACAACCGCTGATTAGCATTGTGCGGTTAGCAATGCCGCTGATGTAAGCTATCAGTTTGTAAGTCAGAAAGCCGCCGACATGTTCGGCGGTTTTTTTTGGTGCCCTGACACCATCACCCAACAATAACCGTCAGCGCATGATTCCCTTGTCGCAGCATACGTCGATACGCGCTAATCAGCTTTTCCATATCAAGCATGATCGAAGCAAAGAGTTGCCCCTCTAACTCTTCTGAAAAGGTCACTCCCGGATAAATCTCCATTTCATTGAGTCGCTTAATGGAAAACTGTTTACGCAGCTCACTTCGATCCAGTGATTCCAGTCGGTCGATTGTCGCGGCTAACTCCTGATTCCAGGTCAATCCCAGGAAGCCATCTATGCCATCTTCGAGGCTGTGTTCACCAAGCACGGCACGACTCAGCGGATCATTCTTCGCGGGATCAAAAGCAGAGGTGCCTGTCAGCCCAAAGTGTAAAAAATCCCAGCGTTTATCAATATCCAGTCGGCGTAATCCTGAAAGCGTGTCATGTATATTATCCATCAAAGGTTTTTCAGTAGACTCAAGCAGTTGGTTAATCTTTTCTGAGTCAATTTCTGCAAAATAACCAATCATTCCCATTTATTTTTCCTCCATTGAATTTTATGTTTCGCATCTTAAAACAGACGAGGGAAAATAAAATGTACATGTCGCTGTTTCTGGACCCGCCTCGAGAAATTTTTATTATTTACTGTTGTGTAACAAGGTTATAACACCATCTGAGCCATTTTCTGATAATTCAATCTGTCTGCTGTATCACCGGGCAAGTGGTATTGTTTATTACGATAAAAAGCGGTGTCAGTAATCATTACGGCGGGAATATCGTGTTGCCAATAATTCAGGTGGTCAGAGAAATCAATACCGGGAATAAACCATGGGGCATTCATAGAATAAACAGATAAATCCCGGGATGATAACAATGCCGTTTTTACCTGACGAACGGCGTTGATATCCTGTATTCTGCCGACCAGGCAATAAAGTCCCCCCGATCGGGATAAAGCCAGGACATTGCGGGTAAGGGTAATCCTGGCTACCAGGCGCAGAGTCGTAATAGCCAATCGGGGACGCCCTGCGCGGTAACTCTGGCACCGCTACTGACAAAGAACTCTTTTATATACTCTACGGACCTATTCAGATTATCAATATTGTCGGCATTACGTGGATGCACAGTTTGTGTAAGATAACGAACTGTTTTTTCTAATTGCTCAGGACTGACGTGTCGGGGCGTTGGCGATAATGCAGTGACCCAGGGTTGGTACTGTCTCTTATACACATCTCCGAGCC
>ERZ1027013.592-NODE-592-length-13005-cov-5.736680_pt1 | contig 13005 bp, 10 predicted proteins | sample MGYA00519446_ERZ1027013 | MGnify/ENA primary metagenome ERZ1027013 (study PRJEB26926, sample SAMN06164699) | human gut metagenome | biome: ENVO:00009003; feature: ENVO:2100002; material: ENVO:00002003 | host: Homo sapiens | place: USA | collected 2012 ... | reverse complement strand
CACTTATGCGATCGTCGGCAGCGTCAGATGTGTATAAGAGACAGAAATCACAGAACAGTTGAGAGCGAAGAAATTACAGCATTAATTCCCTCGCTCTATACATAACTTTATTTACCCAGTGACTTGAACACCTTAGCAATGCAACGCTTTTTCTGCTCCATATTGGGATGAACATATAAGTCCAACGTAGTTGAAATATTGGAATGCCCTAATAATACGCTGACTGTTTTATAGTCACAACCGACTTCTATACAGCGAGTCGCGAAACTGTGACGAAGTCCATGATACTTCAGCTTGGGAATATCAAGTTTCTCCATAAGCCTTTTATAGTAGTTACGGTACGTACGTGGTTCTGTCGGATACTCGTCATTGGTAAGAATGTAATAGTCATCATTAACTACTTTTTTCAAAGGCTTTAACATAGTAAGCAATTCTTTGTTTATCGGGATTTCACGGCAAGAGTTTTTTGTCTTTGGCGTGTTGATGACCAGCTCTGTATGTTTTCTCTCTCCTTCTATGATATAGATGCGTTCTATCGTCCGGTTAACGGTTAGAATCCCGTCATATACATTGATGTCGCTCCATTTCAAAGCACAGATCTCCCCTATACGCAGACCGGTACTAAGGCTGATATAGATACCAAGTCCCGGAAAGGAAAAGTGGCTCTGAATATAGTTCAGAATCTTTTTATGATTTGCCACGGACAAGACCTCCAACTTTTTACCAGCAACATCTGTTGGGTACTTAATATCCCATTCGTAATAGTTCATCCATTCGTTTTTCACTCCGAATTTCATAACCATCTTCAGGACAATAAGAATGTCCTTAACAGATTTCACGCTCAATCCGCCTTCCAACTTTTCAAGCACAAAGTCTTGTACATCATTTTCATGAAGTTCGTTACTCTCACCAAACTTTGGCAAAATGTGATTTTCAAGAATCAACATGTAGGCTGCCAATGTCGATAGTTTCACATACGGTCGCTTGTCCTCTCGCCATGCGTCCGAAATTTCTCTAATTGTCTTCTGAATCATAATTTTGAATTTAATTGGTTCTAATAATTAGAGAAATATAATAGGTAATGTTCCCCATTTGAGATTCCCGGAGTTTAATGGGGAGTGGGAAACAAAATTAATAAACGATTTAGCGGTTGTTATTGGTGGGGGAACACCTGATACTACAATAAAATCATATTGGGATGGAGAAATACAATGGTTTACGCCTTCTGAAATAGGTAAAAATAAATACGTTGATTCAAGTTTGCGTACCATAACAGAAGAGGGGTTAAACAATTCCAGCGCAAAACTTTTGCCTCCCAATACGATACTTTTAAGTTCTCGTGCCACCATTGGTGAATGCTCATTATCACTCAGAGAATGTGCTACAAACCAAGGTTTTCAATCTCTTGTATCCAAAAAATGCTATGTAGATTTTCTCTATTATCTGATACAAACAAAGAAAAGGGATTTAATCAGGAAATCTTGTGGGTCAACCTTTTTAGAGATTTCCGCAAATGAAGTCCGTAAAATTCAGGTATCTGTTCCTACTGATGTAGAACAACAAAAGATAGCTGGATTATTGTCGTTGATTGACGAGCGTATCGCCACCCAAAACAAAATCATTGAGGATTTGAAAAAATTAAAGTCCGCAATTAGAAAAAAGATGTTCTCCTTATTGAAAGATGAATATACAGAGAGCTTTGAAATCAATCAGCTACTTGATTACGAACAACCTACTGCATATATTGTAGCTAATGATGAATACTCTACCGACACAAGTTTAACCCCTGTTCTAACTGCGAATAAAGGTTTTATCTTGGGGTATACAGACGAAAAATTTGGCATATATCAAAAAGGAGAGTGTATAATCTTTGACGATTTCACAATGGATGCAAAATATGTATCATTCCCTTTTAAGGTAAAGTCTTCGGCAATAAAAATACTCACAGCAAAACCGAATGTAAATCTTCGATTTATGTTTGAATATCTATCATATTGGGAACTTAAATCGGAAGAACATAAAAGGCATTATATTTCAGAAATAGCTTCGCTTGTAATTGAACTACCTTCAAAAGAAAGACAAAGTATAATAGCCTCACTAATGACTTCGTTAAACAGCAAATTGGATATTGAAGCAAAAACAAAGATAAGATACGAAGAACAAAAGAGATACTTACTCTCGCAAATGTTTATATGAACATCTGCGAGAGCAAATATTGTTTCTGCTTTGAATACTTGATGATCAAACTATTATGTGTCTCTAATAGTCCATGTAACTTTCTGAAAACAACGGAGATTCTTTTTTGTTCTTCTAATTTTGGCAGACGGATTTGTATGTTTCCCATTGTGTTATTCATAAGTTTCGGGTTTGCTAAATTAGTTGAGACATACATCCTTGTTGCTTCTGCTAAGACTAATGAAACGAAATGGGCATCAAATCCTTTTTTGAGCTTTAACAAGCCACAGACATTAGTGCAATTAAACTTTCCATTACGATAAAATACCGTTCCTGCATTTGCACCGTCAGTCGTCCAACTGATATATTCACCTTCAAACATAAAATCATCAAGATAACCCATAATTCCGTCATTTGATGTTTGAGAAGAATACACAGGGTATAACGGATTTTCTTGTTGGCTAATTTCTACCGAACTAATAACTCTACCACGTCCTATTGATGCAATATCTTGAATCTTGAATTGTTCCCAAGAATCAGAGTGAAGCATTTTCAAACTAATTGCGGACATTACAAATAAACAATCCTTAATTTCATTATGATAACCAGACGGTTATACCTCAAAACATCGCATTATTTGTAACATTATGCTCTACATCCATCACATTAGAAACGGAATATTCCTCATTATATTATTATCAAAGTGTGTAGAAGAGTCAATCTTGAAGCAGTGTATTCTGCTATTTTGCATAGTTAGCTTGTGTGATATTTAATTAAAGATAAAATTTTTCGAATTATACAAATAGGTTTTGATCTAAAAGACTACCTTTGCATAAATTTAGCGTTATGAGTACAACAGAATATATACAAATCATTATCGGCATCGGTCAGATTATTGCTGTTGCTATTATCCCAATTATTGTTTGGGTATTAGGAATAAAGTACCAAAATAGAAAAGCAAAAAAAGATGCTCAATTAAGAGTCTTCCTTACACTAATGGCAGATCGAAAATCAACCCCAATAACAAAAGAATGGGTTGATGCCTTAAATACAATAGATGTAGTATTTCAGGAAAACAAAAAAGTTAGACATGCATGGAGAGAATATTTAGATAGTTTAAACGAAAAATCACCTCATTTTGATAGTAGTAATTCTTTTAGACTTGACTTACTTTCAGAAATGGCCGTTTCTCTTGGGTATAAAAATTTAAAGCAAACAGAGATTGATAGATTTTATTCTCCTAAATATTTTGGTTCTCAAATGAGCCGACAGGAAATATTATTTCAAGAGAATCTACGAATTTTAACTCGATCCAAAAGTTGTGCTGAAAGTTTTACTGATGAAGAATATGAACAGCACTATAAGGAGTTGATGGAACAGCAAGGAGAGTAAAGAATATGGGGAATATCCCTTTCCTGTGAAATTGCTGATTTTTTATCCTTAATTAAAGGGCTTAGTCAGCAATTGCTTTCATCAGAGAATGATTGGATTTTATATAGACTGGATGACTTGGCGCAAATAAAAAGTGGCTATTCAGGAACACAAGTGAGTTATCAAACCCCTTATAAGGTTTCTCGCATAGAAACTATTAGCAAACATTGTATTGATATACAACGAATTGGCTATGTAGAGTGTATTCCTGAAAGCTATAGGTTAAACGTAGGTAATATTCTGTTTAGCAATATCAATAGTATTCAGTATATAGGAAATACAGCCTATCTTGACAAAGATTATGGACTTTATCATGGCATGAATTTATTGCGAATTATACCCAATACAACCATAGCTAGACCTCGTTTTTTGCATTTACTTCTTTGTACTGATTGGGCAATAAACCATTTTCAAACTATTTGCAATAAAGCAGTTTCACAAGCAAGTATCAACCAAACTGCGTTAGGTAAGAGTCGATTCCCGATCCCACCAATGTCTGTTCAACAACAAATCTGTAGTATGTTTGAACTCACTGAGAGAAAATTGGATAATGAGCAAGAATACATAAGTTGTCTTCAACAGCAGAAACGGTATTTGCTTCAGAAAATGTTTATATAAACATTAGGCTTAATAGATACTTCTTCAATAAAATGTATTGTTCCGTTAATGACTTTTCATTTGCCAAACGGCAATGCAAAGCGTCAAGAGTGTTAGCTATATGTCCTTGTTTCTCTAAGCTTGGTAGTAAAAACTTCATCTTCATAAAGTCATTTTTTTGAAGATTAAACCGTGTACTCCCTTGTGCTAACGGATATATAGCCCTACGAAATGAAGAACTTGAAATGAAGTGGGCAAGGTATTGAGGTAATACACGTTCATCATAGAAATGAATGCCAAAGCAGAAGCTATTCAAATAAAGTTTCTGCGTATTGCCCAAATATACTGCACCTATACCAACTTCTTCCGGAGTTTCAGATGAGAGTGTGAATAAGGCATCACCGTACTGCACACTGTTTTGTTTTTCGTTGGGAGCGATTTGTACCAATTCATAATCCTTTTCCGAGATGTAAGTATTCTGATACACGTTCATATAAGTAATGAATGGCTCACCATATCCGAAATCATCACCGCCTTTTCCGCTTAATCCAGAATAAGCTTCACCCAAATCTGAAAAGCAGACGGTTTCTCCCTTAATACCTTTGTGGATATTATCGTTTAGCCCTTTAATTAAGGATTGCAGTTTCTCAATGATTTTGTTTTGGGTGGCGATGCGCTCATCAATAAGGCGTAGTAAAGTTGCAATTTTGGTCTGTTCTGGTTTTGATGGCAATCCAATATAGCACTCTGAAAAATTCTTGGTGCTAATTGAGTAAATCTTTGTTCCTTGCGCTATTCGCCTTATTTGATTATGAAATGCAGCAGATAAAAAAGCATATCCTTTGAATCCGACAATAGTTTTGTGCTTATTGTCTCGTCCATGAATTGTATGCAATCCACAGACTACGTTTTTCCCTGCAAGTTTAAAGAACTCAACAGTCTTGGCTACTTCATTTGTATCTTCCGAGGCATCCGCAAAAGCCACATCACCTTCTTTGCACATTTCAAAGTTCTTGGGCATATTGCCCTCTTTTATATTAGGCAATTTGTCTTTTGCTAAATCTATCATAGTCGGAAGTCCCACGTGGATAAGTCCATAATGTAAATTCATCATGGCATTAGTGTCATATTCAAGCTGCTCCCAACTAAGTGAATTGGTGGAATAGAAATCCAACAAGTCTGAAATCTTACACTTTTCCCACTCCCCGTTAAACTCCGGGAATCTCAAATGGGGAACATTAAGGACTTTATTTTCGTTATTATTTGCCATAATCATTATTCTTTATCGGGATTGATGTCAAAGGGCAACAATTTGTCGCCATCATTAAACCGGTCGAAATCAGAGATAAACGAACGGTCTTGAATCACTTTGTATTTTTGGTACTCACCGTACGCCTTCTCTCTTGCAGCTTCTTGTGAAACTTTACCGGCTGTATCTTGTGCTTGATAGTCCATTGTAGCAAGAAACTGTTCAAGACGCTGCTTCCAGTCTGCCATCGTTGTAATGATATGGCGTTGAGCACGCTGTTCTGCAAATTCAAGAAATGCGTTAGTTACGCCGTTGAGTTCTGAAACCTCTTTGTCAGACAAGTAGTTCTTTGCCACAATCGTATCAGATTTCTGGACTCTGCCATTGGGAGCTTTTTTCCAAGTGGTCAGTCCCATGTGCGGCATTTCCGAGTCGGCACGTTCATATACTATTTCGGCAGCGGTACAATGAGTTACAGCCAAGTGCATCATATTTTGCACCATCTTGAAGAACAATTTGGTACAATCCGATTTCGAATCGTAATCGGCACTGCATTCGGCATAGATGTCTGTTATCTTTTGGTAGTATCTGCGCTCTGATGTGCGTATCTCACGAATACGCTCCAGCAAATCATCAAAATAATCTTTGCCAAAGTGTTTTCCCTGCTTCAAGCGTTCGTCATCAAGGGCATATCCTTTAATAATAAACTCCTTCAATACAGACGTAGCCCAGATACGGAACTGAGTGGCCTGATAGCTATTGACACGATAACCTACCGCAATAATGGCATCCAAATTATAGAACAGAGGTGTACGTTCTACATCCCGTTCTCCCTCTGATTGAACTATCCCAATTTTTCGGATAGTTGCCTCTTTTGTAAGCTCGCCTGTTTCGTAAATCTGACCAAGATGATAGTTGACAGTCCGTACATCTACCCCGAACAAATCGGCCATACGCTTTTGTGACATCCAAAATGTTTCACTGTTGAATATCACTTCTATTCGTGCCTCGCCTTGCGCCGTTTTATACAGCAAAATGTTAGAAATCAACGAATTTTGCATCAATTCGTTTGTCGAAATTGTTCGAGTAAAATAATCGCGAGCTTGTTGTACCAACACTTTTTTGACATCGGCATTTTCGGCAACAATCATACATGCCATACGAGACAGACGGAAGATATTGACCTTACGGAATGAGCCGCTTCCAATCCTTACCATATCAACCGTTTGGTTGAAATGGTCGTCTACATTCATTCCTTTTTCACCTGCCACCTTGATAGCTTTGTCTATGACTCTTTGGAATTTCCAATAAGCCGAATAGCCCATAGCAGAGCACAGGTCGCGAGAACTCCAATATTCGTTTCCGCCCTCATCCTGACGGCGTATATTGTTGAATGATGGACGCATTTCTGGGATGTTGTCTATCTCTTCCATAGTGTAATTATTCAACCAGTCCCAATTCTTTCAAATAGCCTTCTATCTCCTTATCCAGTTCAGCTCGCTTGGCTTCCAATTCCTTTATTTCAGCCATGACTGCTTTGATGTCAATAAGCTCTTCTTCCTCAAAAGTATCGACATAACGAGGAATATTCAGATTATAGTCATTTTCGGAAACCTCCTGTAAAGTAGCAAGGTGACTGTACTTTTCAATCTCCTTGCGGTCGCGGTAGGTTTCTACAATCTTCTGGATATGCTGAGGGCGGAGTTTGTTTTGGGTCTTGACCTTTTCAAACTCTTTGCTGGCATCAATGAACAGGATATTATCGTCTTCCTTACGGCATTTCTTCAATACGAGAATACAGGTCGGAATGCTTGTACCATAGAAAATATTGGCAGGCAGCCCGATAATGGCATCAATATAGTTTTTCTTCTCTATCAGGAAACGGCGTATAACGCCCTCTGCATTCCCTCGGAACAATACTCCATGCGGAGCAACGCAAGCCATCGTACCACCTTCATTGAGATGATAGACCATATGCAGGATAAAAGCATAATCGGCCGTTTTCTTAGGCGCAAGTCGACCTGCTTTACTAAAACGGTCGTCGTTGTTGAATTTATCGGCTGCACTCCATTCGGCAGAGAACGGAGGATTTGCAACCACTGCATCGAACTGCATATCATCGAATGCATCCCATTCAAGCGTATCACCATTCTCTATTTTGAAGCTGCTGAACCGGATGCCATGTAGCAACATATTCATTCGAGCAAGATTGTAGGTAGTCGGATTTTTCTCTTGTCCGCAGATATATGCTGCCTTACCGATACTTGCCGCACGGAGCAATAGCGAACCACTACCACAAGTAGGATCATAAACATTACGCAAACGGTTATGCCCAAGAGTAACAATCTCCGCCAATATACGGCTGACCTCTTGCGGAGTATAGAACTCTCCGGCTTTCTTGCCTGCGCCGGCTGCAAACTGGCTAATCATATATTCGTAAGCATCGCCCAAAATATCAATTTCTTGCGAGGCTTCTACGCCGAACTTTATATCGTCGAGTGCAAGCAAAACATTGCTTACAAGCATATTCTTGTCATCAGCAGTCTTTCCTAACTTAGGGGAAGCAAGGTCAATATCTGAAAACAGACCACCGAAATCCTCTTCACTGTCACGTCCGAGCGTACTATCCTCAATGCGCTTCAATGAGCGCTCCAACATAGGAAGAACATTTTCTTTCCGCTTGATAGCCTCAATTACGGACGAAAACAAGAACTTCGGTTCAATGAAGTAGCCTATATTTTCCAAGCACTGGTTCTTAACCTCTTCCTGCAATTCCGGTGCATCTGAATCGGTCATTTCCCATAATTCCTTGAATGTAACTTCATCATCATCCAACGCACTGTTAGCGTATGTTTCTATCTTCTCCGACAGGTATTTGTAGAAAATGAATCCCAAGGTAAAATACATAAAATCGCTTGCCGACATATTGCCACGCAAACGGTTTGCGACCTCCCAAAGCTGGTCACGGAGTTTCTGTTGCAGTTCTTCGCTCATATCTTTATTGCTCTATATTATCTTGTATTACATCACTTTCTGGCAATGGTATATTGCTCTCTATTATACTTCTCAGGTCATCCAGCACTTTCCCTTTATATGAGAAATATTTTGCCCCTTGATATGCACCCGATGTATTCCGTTTCTCTTCCGGCATAAACGTACCGACAAAAGGGGACAATTTATAAATACGACCTTCGTATTCAACGGAATCATCGCTTGCTACCTTGACTTCCGTATCCGTAGGAATAAAGGTAACGCATTCCCCTATTTTAATACCGACCATGCTGAATTTGAAACGTCCTCGCTTTACGGTTCGTTTCTGCACGACAGGCAATGAATCTTTTTCGTTATGACAAACCGGTTTATTATCTACATAGACCGTAACAACCGCATCATCAATCATCTTGGCTATGTCATTGAATATATCCAAAGCTATTTGAGGCGGTACATTGAAAAACTCCCGATTCTGGCGAATACGCAAATCCGTCAACCGGTCAATAGTCTTGTGTACATGCTTTTCAACATCGTTATATTTGACCGTCTGAATGGTTGCATAAATCTCAAAAGGCAACGGAACAGCCGTGTTGTCAAGTTCCTTGGAACGTATATCTACAGGCCGCGCACTTTTACCGATCTTGACCCAATCCTCACGAAAACTTGGATTAGTCAAAATATACACATAACCGGGTTCGTTTGTCTTTACCATATTTCTATTCCTTTAATCCCAACTGAAAGTGCGTATGATATTACGCAATCTGTCTAAAATCCTCGTCAACGCTTTTCTCGTCTTTATCAGTCCGAGATGCTTCTCTTTCAATGCTTTTTGTATGATTTCCGGCTGCTCTTTTTGCAGGTAATCATATTCTTTAAGGAAGAGATTCAATACCGATGACGATATTTCCTCTTCCTCAGCCAATGAGTTGACGGCATTTTCTCGCTCAACGGCAATATAGTGGTTCAATCGTTCTTCCAAATCGCTTGTACCGTCAACTTTGCCTCGCTGAATCATAAAGTTTTCCTTATCGTCATCCACATTCTTTTGAATGAAACCATCGATAAGTTTGGCTTTGCTGCGCATTTCTGCGTCTTTAATCATCGTGTCAATGATATTCTGACGGCGTTCTGCGTAATCGGCACTATATGGGTCAAGTTCTGCAATGAGTTCAAGGATATATGCCACATTGATAATGTCGCTATGTAGGAGTTCGAGGCAGAAATCCACATCGCCGAGGTCTCCGTCATCCGGAGTATCTGTATTATCATCCGGTTTGGGTGACGGTGCTGGGTCAACGAGTGTAAAAGTATCATGAATATCAAGATACTTACTTCTGAAATCCATAAATTGCTGTTCCGTCATGCCGAGATCATCAGACTCTTCATTATAATCCTCGTATATATGTATTTCAGCATGTTTACGGATAATATCACGGAACGCCAAAACAAACTCTTTCTTAGCTTTTTCACTCTGCAAAAGGTCTATGCAATTTGTGTCCGGATATTTCTTCAAGAAATTGGTAGCAAGCTCTTTGTATTCCTGTTTGACTTCTTCAAACGGAGGGCGCACTATTTCTTCCGGATTGTTACTATTACTGAACAATTTGATAGCGGTATCCACATTACTCTTCAAATCACGGAAACAAACAATCTTTCCGAAGCGTTTCTTTTCATTCAGCACACGGTTTGTTCGGCTGAAAGCCTGTAACAAACCGTGATATTCCATATTCTTATCAACATAAAGCGTATTGAGTTTCTTGCTGTCAAATCCTGTAAGAAACATTCCGACAACGAGACAAAGATCAAGCGGCTTCATATCAGCACGCTTCTTTTTCATACGTAGGTTAATGTCATCGTAATATGCACGAAAGTTCTCTGTCGTAAACGATGTACCGAACATTTCATTGTAATCATCCATGATGGCTTGCAATTCATCAACTTCACCGGCACTGTCATTCAGATAAGAACCTGTACCCATGCCTGTCAGCTCATCATCCTGACTTCCATTGGCTGCATAGGTAAATACTGCCCCTATACGAATCTTAGGATTCAGTTCCTTGAATATCTTGTAATAACGGATAAGCATCGGCACTGACTGCACGGTAAACAGCGCATCGAACTCTCCGTCAAATGTTGACTTATTGAAATTATTAAGGATGAATTTGGCGATTTCCGTCATGCGGTTGGCACTGCCGTTCTGCACTTCCTCACTGCCATGATAATATTCTACAAGGAAACCGAGAACATTTTCATCGGCAATGGCATCTTTAATCAGATAACGATGCAGGCAGTTGCCGAACACCTCTTTGGTCGTATGCCCATCAACTGCATTTTCTGTAAAAATAGGAGTTCCGGTAAAACCGAATATCTGGGCATTATCGAAGAATTGCATAATCTTCTTATGGCTCTCCCCGAAGTGGCTACGGTGGCACTCATCAAATATCATTACGATGCGAGAATGACGTATTGAATCTATCTTACTGCTATACCATGTCTTGCTTACTGCAGCATTGAGTTTCTGAATAGTGGTAATGATAATCTTGGAGTTGCTATGCAAGCGTTTTACCAGCTCATCCGTATTGTCCGTACCGTCAACGGCTCCTGGCTCAAAGGCCTCGTATTCTGACTGTGTTTGTGTGTCAAGATCATGTCGGTCGACAACGAACATTACCTTATCTACATCATCTAATTCCGAAACGAGCTGTGCAGTCTTGAATGAAGTCAAGGTTTTTCCTGCTCCTGTTGTATGCCAGATATAACCGTTATCGTTGGAGTTCTGCACACGATCCAATATCTTTTCTACAGCATAGAACTGGTATGGACGCAATACCATTAGGCATTTGTCACCCTCATGCAATACGATGTATTTCCCGATAATCTTGCCGAGCGTACACTTTTCCAAGAAAAATACAGCAAACTTATCCAGTTCATTGAACGGCAGATTCGCCGCATCCGTCCAGTTGAATGTGAACTTATATCCGCCATTGGGATTATTGGCGAAATAACGAGTATTTACACCATTGGAAATGACAAACAACTGAATATAGTCGAACAGCCCATGAAAGGATGTCTTGTGATAGCGTTGTATCTGATTGTATGCCTGTTTGAGTTCTACACCCCTACGTTTCAATTCAATCTGAACCAGAGGGAGGCCATTGATAAGAATCGTGACATCATAGCGACACTTCTTTCGTCCCTCCACTGTAATCTGATTCGATACCTGAAACTCGTTCTGACACCATTGGGTACGATTAAGGAATTCCACCCAAATGCGCTGTCCGTTAGCAGTATCAAGAGGATATAGGTCGCGAAGCTTCTTTGCCTTTTCAAAGCGAGTACCACCTTCCAGATATATCAATATCTTCTCAAACTCTTCATCCGTAAATGAGTTACGACCAACTTCCGCCAGTTGTTTCTTGTTGTGAATTTCCAACTGCCGCTTGAAATTGGCATAAAGATTATCGTCTTCGGTAATCTGGACATACTCGTAGTCCATTTGCCGAAGTGTGGCTATAAGTCCGGCTTCCAATGCCGCTTCACTCTGTATTGACATATCCTTGCCCTGCTATGGTGTTATTACTTATTTATTCCAGCTTGTAGTATTTTGATACCTAATGCATTTTCTATTTTGCACAAAGTTTCCAATGACAGATTCTCGCGACCTTTCAACACCTTGGAGACATATTGCTGGGTGCAGTTCATTTTCTCAGCCAACGCTCGTTGTGTCATGCCAAGTTCCTCCATTCGGTTTGACATGGTTGCAGCTATAGCCTGCGAATAGTACATCCACGCATTCATATCATCTGCGATAACATCTTTAACCTGATCCAAAGTTGTATCCTTTTGCACGTCTGTCATTGTCTATATCAAAATACCTTTGCCTTATCGCAGACAAAGGTACTATAAATTATTGAGATTACACAACTTTCAGGTTGTCAATCAATGCGTCTATTCTAATTTTGGAAAAACATTATGCAATACATCACGAGCATTCTGAGAATTTCTTAAGTATTCCAATGCTTTTAAATTATAAGATGAAATACCTAATGCCTTTTCAATAATAGAATGAAGACCTTTGTTATTGTATAGCATAATAACTTTTGCATAATTGCTAGTCTTAATCACATCATCTAATTCCTGCAATCGTATATTATACCATTCTTCTATTTTGATTTGTTTTACGAACTCATTAAAATTCGCCTCAACTTCGGTTTTGTCTTTGCCATTCCGCACATGAGACTCATTAAAGTTATAGTTAATTCTTTGAATTAGATACGAAGAGATTTGCTGTTCTTTATTTCGAGTTAATAAAGCTAAGATTTGTGTCTTAATGTTATCTATATCGCAAGGTTCATGCTTATATTCGGCAAAACCTTTGATAAAATCCTCTATCAGAAAAAGATTTTCTATTTCTGCAACATCATATGAATAAATATTCTCTGCTGCAAGTTTATCTAGCTGTTCTTTTGTCCTAAAATCTCGATCTATAATACCGTATGCCACAGCATATTTGCTGTCTCTTATACACATCTGACGCTGCCGACGATCGCATAAGTGTAGAT
>ERZ1027013.582-NODE-582-length-13143-cov-4.173594_pt1 | contig 13143 bp, 6 predicted proteins | sample MGYA00519446_ERZ1027013 | MGnify/ENA primary metagenome ERZ1027013 (study PRJEB26926, sample SAMN06164699) | human gut metagenome | biome: ENVO:00009003; feature: ENVO:2100002; material: ENVO:00002003 | host: Homo sapiens | place: USA | collected 2012 ... | reverse complement strand
TCTACACTTATGCGATCGTCGGCAGCGTCAGATGTGTATAAGAGACAGGTATTGGTGTGGTCTTTCTTTTTTGGTTTGGTGCTGGCTTCCACGTGGTTCGTCACCAAAGACATCAAGGGATGGAACTGGAAAACCGTGGCCGGTTTTGTGGGTGGTGCTGTGATAGCATACTACATCACGGTGGCCACTCCGGCAGAAACGTCCACTAATCTCATGTTTATTTTCCTTTGTGGTGCCATTGCCATTTGTGCGATGATACTTCCCGGCATATCCGGCAGCTTTATATTGGTACTGTTGGGTAAATATTTTTATGTCATGGAGGCGGTGAAGACGTTAGACCTGGTCGTTTTGGGTGTCTTTGCCTTCGGTGCGGCCTTGGGGATCACCAGTTTTTCCCGTGTTTTGTCATACGCTTTGAAGAATTTCCGTAATATTACCTTGTCTGTCCTTTCCGGTTTCATGCTGGGTTCGTTGAATAAAGTGTGGCCTTGGAAAGAAGTAGAGAAATTAGTTTCAGACGGTCATGAGGTGATGATCGAGCATAATATCGCCCCGAATACGGAGGTGGCCGAGGCTGTCGTACTGATGCTTATCGGTTTTATTTTGGTGTATGTATTGGAAAAGATTTCAGCCAAAAAGGCATAACGGATTGGATGGAGATGTATAAGAAAAGTTACTTTTGGCCGTTGGTAGCATTGTGTGTCGTATCCCTCTTTTTGTTTTTGGGACAAACGTTTTTCAATACGCGTGGAGAGCCGCGTGAAGCTGTGGTGGCTCTTTCCATGTTGCAGCAGGGAAACTGGGTGCTGCCGGTGAACAATGGGGTCGAGTTGGCATTCAAGCCTCCTTTTTTCCATTGGTGCATCGCAGCGATTTCTACGGTGGCCGGTGCGGTGAACGAATACACCTCCCGCATGCCTTCGGCTTTGGCCTTGTCGGCCATGGTGCTGGTCGGGTATGTGTTCTATGCCAAAAGGCGCGGTGCCGAAGTGGCCTTTATTGCCGCTTTGCTCACATTGACCAATTTCGAGGTACATCGTGCCGGAGTGGCCTGCCGTGTGGACATGGTGCTGACGGCGATGATGGTCATCGCGTTGTACCAGCTTTATAAATGGGGAGAGAAAGACCTGAAAGGCGTGCCTTGGGTGGCCGTGCTCTGCTTGAGTGCGGCGGCCCTGACGAAAGGGCCGGTAGGCATCGTCCTGCCTTGCCTTGTGCCTGCCGTATTCCTGTGGATCAGGGGACGGAAGTTCCTACGGATATTTTTCTCTTTCCTGATGGTGGCCGTGTTGGCCTGCGTGTTGCCGGCCGTATGGTATTGGGCGGCTTATCAGCAGGGTGGTGACCATTTCCTTGACCTTGTGTTGGAAGAGAACGTCTATCGTTTTTTGGGAAAGATGACCTATGCCTCGCATGAGAATCCGGCCTGGTACAATGTGATGACGGTGGTGGCCGGTTACGCGCCCTACACTTTACTGGGGCTTGTCTCCTTGTTCTTTTTGAGGTACCGGAAACCGCAGGGACGGGTACGTACATGGTGGTCGCGCTTCGTGGCCTATATCCGTAATATGGACGATGCCCGTCTGTATTCGTTGTTGTGCATCGTCATTATTTTCACGTTCTACTGCATTCCGAAGAGCAAACGTAGTGTCTACCTGTTGCCGATATACCCATTTATTGCTTATTTTCTGGCTGAATATATCATTTATCTGCGCCATCGTCATTTGAATGCCTTACGCGTTTTCGGCAGTATCATGGCCTCATTGGCCGTGTTGTTGCTGTTGGTTTTCGGAGCGGTCCGTATGGGATGGGTGCCCGACTCCCTGTTTGCCGGGCGGCATGCGGCGGAGAACATAGCCTACATGCACGCATTGGAGGACTTTCCCTTGACGGTATTCGCGGTCCTCGGTGTACGGTTCCCGTGGCGGCGGCTTGTTGGTATTTCCGTGTCCAGCGGCGTAATGCGGCCGACAACGGCATCATTTACGCCTTTATTGCCGTGATATTTTCCATCTTCTTTGCGCTCGACGGGGTGTACCAGCCCGTCATTCTGAATGTGAAGTCAGACCGTGCCGTGGCGGAGGAAGTACGCCGCATCGTGCCCGAAGGCAGGTTGTATTCCTTCCGTACCGATGTGGTGGAGGGGAACCGCATGCATCCGTTCACGGTCAACTTCTATTTGGGTGACCGGATGGTGCCGTTCGATTGTTTCACGCCCCAGGCGGAAGGATACGTGTTTATGGGAGGCGAGATGGCGGCACCGTTTTTGGAACGTTACGGTGCGGAGTTCTCGTTGGAAGAAGTGTATGCCTCCAATCACCGTAGTTGCGACGACAAGCGGTATAACGTCCTTTACCGTTTCAGCCGGAAGCAGGCAGAACCTTAAAATGTCTTTATGATACAGAGAAAGAAACTCTTTGCCACGTTTGTCCGTTTCGGCATGGTCGGGGTGCTGGCCACAGCGCTCCACTACGGCCTTTATTACCTCCTGCATTTTATTATGGGGGCCAATGCGGCCTTTACGGTCGGTTATCTGCTGGGTTTCGTGGCCAACTTCTACCTGACGTCTTATTTTACCTTCGGCACGTCGCCTTCGTGGCGCAAGTTGTTCGGCATGGGAGGGGCGCACGCAGTGAACTACCTGCTGCAAATCGGGTTATTGAACTTTTTTCTCTGGACGGGGGTAGATGAGGTGTGGGCTCCTCTTCCGGTCTACGCCATAACCGTTCCTGTGAATTTCATATTGGTACGTTTCGTATTTACATCTAAAAATGAGTGAGACAATGAAATTGGTAATCGTGGTGCCTTGTTATAATGAAGAAGAGGTGTTGGCCGAGACGACCCGTCAGCTTTCTTCGGTGGTGGATGAATTGCTTTCGGACGGGAAGATAGACGAAGGGAAGATTCTCTACGTGGACGACGGTTCGCGCGACCGCACTTGGGAACTTATCCGGGGATTTTCCGAAACACATCCAAGTGTGACCGGACTGAAGCTGGCGCACAATGTCGGTCATCAGCAGGCGTTGTGGGCCGGTTTGGAGTGGGCGGCTTCCCATGCGGATGCCGCCGTGTCCATCGATGCCGACTTGCAGGACGACGTGCGCTCCATCGTCGGGATGGTGGATGCCTGGCGCGGCGGGGCCGACATCGTGTACGGCGTGCGCCGGGAGCGTACGACGGATACTTTTTTCAAGAAAAATACGGCCCAGGCTTTCTATAAGCTGATGAATGCCCTTGGAGGAGACATCGTTTACAATCATGCCGATTTCCGCCTGATGAGCCGCCGCACGTTGCAGGCTTTGATGGCTTATCCCGAACGGAATTTGTTTTTGCGCGGGATGGTGTCGGCTCTGGGCTATCCTTCGGCACGGGTGTATTACGACCGTAAGGAGCGTATGGCCGGCGAGTCGAAATATCCTTTCAGCAAGATGCTCAGTTTTGCGTTGGACGGCATCACGTCTTTTTCCGTCCGCCCGTTGCGTTATATTTCCATGCTCGGCCTGTTGTTCATCCTCATTTCTTTGGTAGCGATAGCCTATGGCATCGTGGTGTATGTAGAAGGCAATACCATTCCGGGATGGACTTCCCTTCTGGTTTCCGTGTGGTTCATCGGAGGAACGATCCTGATGGCCTTGGGCATCATCGGGGAGTATGTGGGCAAGATATACAAAGAGGTAAAGCGGCGGCCGCGTTATTTCGTAGAACAGACTGCGGGGATGCAGGAGCCGCATGATTGAAGTTTCAACCGCCCGTCCGATGCCATGATTTTTCTTCCGGACGGGCGTTTTTTTGTGGATAGGCTACTGTCAAATTGTCTCTGTTTGTATTCTGTTTCCTTTCAAAAAGACAGATTTTTCAAGTTTTAGAGTTGACGAAAAATAAGAAAACAGGGGTATTCCACGTGATTCTTTTGCATAATTATTCGTTTTTCGCCTTGTTTATGCGTTTTCCTTTGCATATATTCAAATCGTTCGGCTGAGATTGATTTTTCGTTTGCAGTCGTATGCAATATGTTTCTCCGCATGTGGGTGCGGAGCTGTCTGCAAATGGCCGGAAATCTTTGCGGAAATACGTTAAAAAAACGACTTGGGTTACCGTTTTTTCTCTAAACGGTGGCCTTGCGGAAGCAAAGATGAAAAAACAAAATGTACATCAGGAAACGTCTTAGGCTTGCGCGAACGGGAAAACATGCGGAGTAGGGAAGGAAAACGCCTGTCATAACGTAAGGGAATGAGGTGCTGTAGGTGACATATCGTCTTGGACATGCTATAGCGAGAATCGCGTATTTTCCTTCAGGCAGGGTTGTGGATTCAAATATGCGATTCTGGAGGGCATGGCTTTGTCTTTTTGTCAAAGTGTCAATACCGGATACGGGTAAGGGTAAAAAACAGGGGACACTTTCTAAAAAGTATCCCCTTTATGGTAAAAGCCGCACCGATGATGTGATGAAAACTCCGAGCTAACAAGATTTGAGCGCCCGTCACCTTTGTAATCCACCGGCAATTAAGCTACCCGAAGGCGTGGCCCGCCATTAGTGAGCGAAGCATTCTCGGTTTTCTGAAATAAATTGATGAGTATCCCAATCTAACCGATGCGGCTCCTTTTTCTGTATGACAAAGATAAGTCATTGTGCCCGAAAAAGCAAATAAAATGCGTGTTTTTTTAGATAGGAAATGAAATGCCCCGCTTCTTTGTCGGAAAAGAGGCGGGGCTGTTCGTGTCTCAGGCTTATTTGAAATGTTCCAGAAGCTTCTCCAGTTCGGCGGTAGAAATGATTTCCACACTGCCGTGTTTCACTTCCGTAGGATTCCGGATTTCGTCGTCAGGTATAGGATACCATTTGTGTTGCGACGGGTCGGTACAGCCGGTATAGCTTACTCCCCGGTCGCCATTGAACTTGTCGAAATAGAGGAACCATCCCTTGCCGCCCATGGCCGGGAAGACTTCCGGGCCTTCGACTTCTATGTAGCGCGACGGCAGTAGCGGAGTGGAACCTTCGAAGCGCTGCACGCGCGGGTCGAGGCTCTTCGACGTGGCGCAACGGATGGTCTTCTCTCCGTTGCGTTCGTCCTTGTAGTAGGCATAGTATGTGTCCCCTTCTTTCAGGATGGTCATATCGATGGCTGTGAAGCCCGGGTCGAAGTAAACAGCCGGAGTGGAGAAAGTGAGCCAATCTTTCGTGGTACAGTAATGATGCACCTGCCTGTCGCCGATGCGGGAGGACCAGTAGAGATAGAACGTGCCGGTCTGTCCGTCGTAAGTGAATTCCGGTGCCCAGGCGTTGGGCGATACGGGGCCGCCGTCGTGTCCGTCCATCAGCATGATTTTCCCGTCGTCGGTACGTGTACCGCCGTTGGCGGCTGTCCAATGAATGAGGTCGTCGGACTCCCAGTGGAACAGGGCGGGATGGTCCCAGCCCCAGGTATGTATGAGATGGAATTTGGTTTTACCATTGTGCGTGACACGGTGCAAATAAGGGTCGCGCAGCCAGACTTCGTCGTCGTAAGCATTGAAAACGGGGCGGCTGCCGTTGATGTCGGTCCATGTCTTTCCGTCACGGCTGTAGGCATAGAACAAGTGCTGTGCGCTGGCTTTGAAATAAGACATGAGGTACACGCTGTCTGTGGCCTTGACCTCCGGCATGGCTTGCCGTCCGGGCATGGGGCCGACGGAATATTCCTCTACGGGGATATATTCTGTGTAGCGCAGGCCCGCGTCGATATATTGGCCTCCGTAGCCTTGGTGGGCATGGATGGCCATGACATTGTCGCTGTTCGGTTTCAGCGTGGCAAGCGCTTCCGGGGCGATGGGTTGCGCCACATAGCGCGTGGTCCATCCTTTGACTTCGTATGCTTTGACACCGTTAAGGTAGACTTCGCAGTCGTCGTCTTGGTAGAGCCAGAGTTGCAAGGCGTTGATTTGTGCCTGCGAAAGGTTGCCGATGGAGAAGTGGCGGCGTATGTAAATATCGGATGTGTTCCACGCGCTCCGTACGAAAGTGTTGGGCGGACCGCCGGCACCGAAACCGGCCTGTCCTTTGTCCCACCGGCTGTCGTCGAACGCCGGGGCATACCAATCACCGGATGGCGTAACGGTGGTATAACTCCACACTTCGTCGGACGATGTGTCCGCAGCGTCGACCACTACAGTTTGGCGTGAGCGGTTGTGGATGGTGCGCAGGATTTCTTCGCGTACGGAAGCCTGTTCTTCCGGGGCTATCTTGAACACCTTGCGGTCGTAAGTAAGCAGTCCGTTCAGTTCTTGCTCCACGTCGCTCGTCTGCGTATATACGGATGCCCAGATGCCTTGTTCCTGCAATCCTTGCAAGGCGACGGTGTAGGCATTGAACCTTTTGGCCAAAGCCTTGCTGTCCGGTACGGAAGTGTATTCCATGTCGTTGCCTTTCCACAGATGCCCGTCTACTTTGAGGGTGATGCCCCCGTATTCCCCGCATACGGCCACCCGTTCGTTGAGCGGATTGCTTTGGAGCGAAGGCACGGGATAACTATGCTGGTCGATGATGTCGCCAGCCTCGAAGTCCACCCATCCGCTTGCCGCATTGATAAGGCGTGTGTCGTCGGCTTTGCGGATGGCCTCCACGCCACGGCGCGTATGGCTGTCGTTGCCCGAAGCATACTGTCCCCAGCCTTCGTTATAGGCTACCCATACGACGATGCAAGGATGATTTTTCAACGTGTTGACGATGCGCGTGCACTCATCGTAGAAGTTCTGCCGGATAAACTCCTGGCTACCGATACTGCCGTTCTCGTCGAAGCTCTTGCTCGGCATGTCTTGCCACACGAGCATTCCCATCTTGTCACAGTAATAGTACCAGCGTGCGGGTTCTACCTTGATGTGTTTGCGTATCATGTTCATGCCCAACGATTGTACGACTTCTATGTCGTAGCGCATCCCTTCGTCCGAAGGAGGAGTGAGCAGGCCGTCCGGCCACCATCCTTGGTCGAGCACACCGAATTGGTACAGCGGTTTGTTGTTCAATAGCATGCAGGGATGACCGTCCACCATACCCCGGCTGATTTTACGCATGCCGAAGTATCCTTTCACTCGGTCGGTTTGCGTGCCGTTATGATACAGGCGGATATCCATGTCATAAAGGTGGGGGGAGTCGGGCGACCATAATCGGGCGTCAGGTATGCTGAGCGTATGGGACGTGTTGACGGAGACTCCGATGAGTGTGGCTACCGTTTTTCGTCCGTCTTTGACGATGATATCGGCTGTGGCGGACGTGTTGGCGGACTCGACCGTAAGTGAAACGGTTCCTGCATCGATGTCCGACGTCACGTTGTAGCTGCTGACGTGTGCGGCGTCAACCGGTTCAATCCATACGGTTTGCCAGATTCCCGTTACCGGAGTGTAGAAGCATCCGCCCGGTTTGAGGGTTTGCTTGCCCAACGGTTGCCCGCCATGGTTCGTGGGGTCTGTGACCGTCACTTGTATTTCCTGTTCCTCTCCGTCGCGAAGCAGCGGTGTGATGTCCATGGAGAACGGGGCGCTGCCTCCGCTGTGGCTTCCGGCTTTTTGTCCGTTGACGTACACGGCACATTTCCAGTCCACCGCCCCGAAATGGAGCAGGATGTGCCGGCCTTTATAGGCTTTGGGAAGTTTGAACGTGCGTTGATATACGAAAGTAGACTGTGTGTTTTCTTCGAAATTCGTATCCATAATGCCGGACAGGGTCGACTCTATGGGAAAGGGCACCAATATCTTTTGGTTGAACGCCGTAGGCGATAGGTTGTAACTAAGGTCTACCGACTTCTTCTTACAGTAATCCCAAGGGCCGTTGAGCGACATCCACTCGCTGCGTTCCATTTGCGGACGCGGATATTCGGTCCATACTTTGTCGGGGTTGATTTTTTCACCCCACTCGCTCATGATGGGAGCTTTTTTCCGAACCCAATCCGCAGCCGTCAGGTTGGCGGCCGCCATCAAGGCAAGAGCGGTAAATAGGTTTTTCAATAGGTTGTGATTCATAAAAATAAAATATGTTTAAGTGATGTGCAAATTTAACGGTTCGTGGTGCGGTTCATTGTATGTATTTGGGAAAAAGCTAAAAAGCAGATGCCTTTTGGCGTAAAATAACTAATTCGTGACGTAAAAAAGAGAGGTTTTTATTTTGTTCTCCGCTCTTCATCTCTTATCTTTGTACGAATACTTTTAAAGAGCAAACCCACAAATTTATGAAACTGCATTTCTCGATAGAATATCTGACGCATTGGGGGGAAGATGTCAGGGTGTACCTGACGTTGGTCGATGCAAAGGGACGTACCCAGACACAGACTTATCCGATGGAAACCCGTGACGGCCACCGATGGACGGGAGAAGTGCTCATTACTGACGGGCGCATCCGGTCTTTTCATTATCATTATAGTGTATATAAGGAAGGCCGTAAGTTCCGGACGGAATGGGACTTCGTACCTCGCCGTTTCAGGGCCGACATCACCAAAACTTATTCGTTCCGGGACGCCTGGCAGGATGTCCCCCTCTTGTCTCATCTTTATACTTCCGCTTTTACGCAGTGTGTCCGTCCGCATACGGCCGAGACGGAAGGACTGCCATATTTCAACAGTACGTTGATGTTGAAGGTGAGTGCTCCTCAGCTTGAGGAAGGGCAGGCGTTGGCTCTCCTTGGTAACCAACCGGCGTTGGGGGAATGGAATCCGAATTTTGCGTTTCGCATGAAAGAGACGGGGCTGTACGAGTGGAGTGTGACCTTGAGCGCGGCCGGTGTCACTTTTCCCATGGAATATAAATATGTCGTCATTGATGCGAAGACGGGCGATTTCGTGGCGTGGGAAGGCGGAGAAAACCGTGTGCTGCCGATAAGCGGGGTGGCAAAAGACGAAGTGGTCGTTATCTCGGATTCTCCGTTACGGATTCGGGGAAACCGTTGGAAAGCGGCCGGTGTGGTCATACCCGTTTTTTCATTGCGTAGCGAAGGCAGTTGCGGGGTGGGGGATTTCGGCGACCTGAAAGCTATGGTCGATTGGACGGTGCTTACCCGGATGCGCGTCATCCAACTGTTGCCCGTGTACGACACGACTATTCATAAGAATTGGCTGGACTCTTATCCATATAATAGTATTTCCATTTATGCGCTCCATCCCCAGTATGTCGATTTGCGCCAGTTGCCGAAGCTTGCGGACGAAAAGGAAATGGCGGAATACGAAGAGCGGCGGGCGGCTTTGAATGCTTTGCTCCAAGTGGACTACGAGGCGGTAAGTGCCTTGAAGCAAGAGTATCTGCATGCCGTGTTCCGTCGTGAGGGTAAAGAAATGCTGTCCTCCGAACGCTTTACGGCTTTTTTCAAGCGGAACGAAGATTGGTTGGTGCCCTATGCGGCGTTTTGCGTGTTGCGCGACCGTTTCGGGACGGCCGATTTCCACGGATGGCCGGAGTATGCGGAATACAGGACGGAAGACATACGTGCTTTTTGCCGTCCGTCTGCTCCGGCCTACGAGGAAGTCTCTTACTATTATTATGTACAGTTCTGCTTGCATGAACAGTTGTTGGCGGTTTCCGATTATGCCCGTGCGAAGGGAATCATTCTGAAGGGAGACATCCCCATCGGCATCAGCCGCAACAGTGTGGAGGCTTGGGTGGAGCCGTACTACTTTAATCTGGATGGCCAGGCCGGTGCGCCGCCCGATGATTTTTCGGTCAACGGCCAGAACTGGGGCTTTCCTACTTATAACTGGGAGGTCATGCTCGAGGACGGTTGCAGTTGGTGGGTGCGTCGTTTCCGTAAGATGGCCGAGTATTTCAATGCCTATCGTATCGACCACGTGCTGGGATTCTTCCGGATATGGGAGATTCCGTCCGACTCGGTACATGGTCTGCTGGGACATTTTTCCCCTTCGCTTCCGATGAGTGTGGAAGAGATTGAGGGCTATGGGCTTCGGTTCCGGAAAAATTATTTTACCCATCCCAATATCAGTGATTGGGTATTGGATAAACTGTTCGGTGAACGTGCCGAGGAAGTGAAGGCCGTTTATCTGGATGCTTTGGGCATGGATTGGTATGCGTTGAAGCCCGAGTATGACACGCAACGTAAGGTGGAAGCGGCTTTTGCCGGGAAGTCTTCGGCCGAGGATGCGGCTTTGCGTGAGGGGTTGTATGCGCTTATCAGTAATGTGCTCTTCATTCCCGACCCGAAACAGCCGGACAAATATCATCCGCGTATTTCGGCCCAGTGCGATTATCTGTACCAGACATTGAGCGAGGAAGAGAAACGGGCTTTCGATGCCTTATACGAAGATTATTATTACCATCGGCACAACGAGTTCTGGTACGGGCAGGCCATGCGTAAACTGCCCGTCTTGGTGGAAGCGACTCAAATGCTGGTGTGTGCCGAAGATTTGGGCATGGTGCCGGAATGCGTCCCTTGGGTCATGGACGATCTGCGCATCCTGACGCTTGAGATTCAAACCATGCCCAAGAAGTTCGGGCTGAAATTCGGACGGCTGGAAGAAAATCCTTACCGGAGTGTGTCCACCATATTTACCCATGATATGCCCACCCTTCGCGGGTGGTGGGAAGAGGATGCCGTGCGCGCGCAACAATATTTCAACGAGGTGTTGCAAAAAGACGGGGAGGCTCCTGCTTCCATACCGGGGTGGTTGTGCGAAGAAGTAGTGGCACGTCATCTTTATTCTCCTTCGATGCTCTGTCTGATTTCGTGGCAGGACTGGATGGCGATAGACGAACGGTTGCGTTATCCCGATGTGGATTTTGAACGTATTAACGTACCTTCCAATCCGCGGAACTACTGGCATTACCGTATGCACCTGACGATAGAGGAATTGATGGGGTGCGACGACTTGAACCGGAAAATCCGTATGCTGATTACGCATAGCGGAAGAGATTGAAAGCTTTTATTCATATTCAAAAATAATTTATGGTATCTGTAGACGGACTGGCCGTGGAATTCGGCGGAACGACTTTATTTAGCGATATTTCTTTTCAGATTAACGAGAAAGACCGTATTGCCCTGATGGGAAAAAACGGGGCAGGAAAGAGTACATTATTGAAAATATTGGCCGGGGTGAGACAACCGACGAGAGGACGTGTCACGGCTCCTAAGGATTGTGTGATAGCTTATCTGCCACAGCATCTGATGACGGAAGACGGGCGTACGGTATTTGAAGAGGCTTCGATGGCCTTTTCCCACTTGAAGGAAATGGAAAGGGAAATAGAAGTCCTGAATAATGAACTGGCGACCCGTACGGACTATGAGAGCGAGGATTATATGGCTTTGATAGAGAAGGTGGCCACGATGAGCGAGAAGTTCTATGCCATCGACCTGACCCATTTTGAAGAAGATGTGGAAAAAGCCTTGTTGGGATTAGGATTCGAGCGTTCGGACTTTACGCGGCCTACGAGTGATTTCAGCGGAGGTTGGCGTATGCGCATCGAGTTGGCCAAATTGTTGTTGCAGGATCCTGACGTGTTGCTGTTGGACGAGCCGACCAACCATTTGGACATCGAGAGCATACAGTGGTTGGAACATTTTCTGACGGAGAGTGCCCGTGCCGTGGTGGTCATCAGCCACGACCGCAAGTTTGTGGACAATATCACGACGCGTACGATAGAAGTCACGATGGGGCGTATCTACGATTACAAAGTCAATTACAGCAAGTATCTGGAACTCCGTAAGGAACGGCGCGAACAGCAAATGAAACAGTACGAGGAGCAACAGAAGATGATTCAGGAAACCAAAGACTATATCGAACGTTTCAAGGGTACATACAGTAAGACGTTGCAGGTGCAGAGCCGTGTGAAGATGCTGGAAAAGTTGCAGATTATCGAGGTGGACGAGGAAGATACGTCGGCTTTGAGGCTGAAGTTTCCGCCTTCGCCCCGTAGCGGGAACTATCCGGTGACGATGGAGGACGTGGGTAAGCGTTACGGCGACCATCGTGTGTTCGGCGGCGTCAACCTGACGGTAGAGCGGGGCAACAAGATTGCTTTTGTAGGACGTAACGGTGAGGGTAAGTCCACTTTGGTGAAATGTATTATGGGTGAGATAGAGCACGAAGGCACGTTGACGTTGGGACATAATGTCCAAATCGGTTATTTTGCCCAGAATCAGGCTTCGTTGTTGGATGGAGAACTGACCGTGTTCCAGACGATAGACGATGTGGCCCAAGGGGAAATCCGCACGAAGATACGCGATTTGTTGGGAGCTTTCATGTTCGGGGGCGAGGACAGTACCAAGAAGGTGAAGGTGCTTTCGGGGGGAGAACGTACACGTCTGGCGTTGCTCAAACTCCTGCTCAACCCGGTCAACCTGTTGATATTGGACGAACCTACCAATCATTTGGACTTGAAGACGAAGGACATTTTGAAGCAAGCCTTGGTGGCGTTTGACGGCACGCTGATTGTGGTGAGCCACGACCGGGACTTCTTGGACGGATTGGTTAGTAAAGTGTACGAATTTGGTCATGGAAAGGTGCGTGAGCACCTGTGTGGCATTTATGAGTTTTTGGAACAGAAAAAAATGGAGAACTTACAAGAGTTGGAGCGGAAACGTTGATTTTTTCCCCCTTTGTCGATATTTTCCCGTGAATTTCTGGGAGAAAAAAAATAGAATGCTTAATTTTGTCCCAATTTTGGGGTTCTGTGTAAAGCGGGACTCTCGAAAGCGTGTGATTGTAAAACAACTATAATTCTGAAAAGAGGATGAAGAAACAATTCAAAAAGGTCTTGGTTTTGGGTTCCGGAGCGTTGAAAATCGGTCAGGCCGGTGAATTCGATTATTCCGGTTCACAGGCACTGAAAGCATTGCGCGAAGAAGGTGTCCGTTCTGTGTTGGTTAACCCTAACATCGCTACCATTCAAACTTCCGAAGGAATTGCCGATGAGGTCTATTTCTTGCCGGTCACTCCTTATTTTGTGACGGAAATCATTAAAAAAGAACGTCCCGACGGCATTTTGCTGGCATTCGGAGGCCAGACGGCGCTGAACTGCGGAACGGAACTGTATCGTAACGGAGTGTTGAAGGAATACGGCGTGGAAGTGTTGGGTACTTCGGTAGAAGCCATCATGTACACGGAAGACCGTGACCTTTTCGTGAAGAAACTCGATGAGATTCCGATGAAGACTCCTGTCAGCAAGGCGGTAGAG
>ERZ1027013.572-NODE-572-length-13254-cov-13.692552_pt1 | contig 13254 bp, 10 predicted proteins | sample MGYA00519446_ERZ1027013 | MGnify/ENA primary metagenome ERZ1027013 (study PRJEB26926, sample SAMN06164699) | human gut metagenome | biome: ENVO:00009003; feature: ENVO:2100002; material: ENVO:00002003 | host: Homo sapiens | place: USA | collected 2012 ... | reverse complement strand
GAGATCAGCCTCGGTCTCGTGGGCTCGGAGATGTGTATAAGAGACAGATATCAACTGTAATATTTTGCATATTTGGAGGAAACAAAATGGCAAAGAAAACTGTTTTTATTACCGGCGGTACCGGTAATATGGGCTGGGCAGCCGTTCAGGAAATGCTCAAAAAGCCCAACGAAATAAACATCAAAATGCTTGCAAGAAAAAGCGCTAAGAACGAAGAAAAGCTTAAACCTCTTATGAGCAAGCCCAATGTAAAAATCGTTTGGGGCGATCTTCTTGATTATGACGCAATTCTTGAAGGTGTAACAGGTTCTGACTATGTTCTTCATGTTGGCGGTATGGTATCCCCCACTGCTGACTGGAAGCCTTACAGAACTCAGAAAACAAACATCGGCGCAGCTCAGAACATTGTAAAAGCTGTTCTTGCACAGCCCGATCCGGACGCTGTAAAAGTTTGCTACATAGGTACTGTTGCTGAAACAGGCGGCCGTAACTATCCCATTCACTGGGGACGCTGCGGAGACCCGATTAAAATTTCTATCTATGACCACTATGCAGTTTCTAAGACTGTTGCTGAGCGTACATTCGTTGAAAGCGGCATTAAGAACTGGGTTGTAATGCGTCAGTCAGGTATTCTTTATCCCAACATTCTTAAGAATATGGATCCCATTATGTTCCATGTTCCGATCAACGGTGTACTTGAATGGTGTACTGTTGAAGACTCAGGTAGACTTATGTGCAACCTTGTAACTGAAGATGCTGCAGGTCACCTTGGTTCAGACTTCTGGAATCACTTCTTCAACATCGGTTCTGGTAAAGAATACAGAATTTCTAACTATGAGTTTGAGTGCCTTCTTCTCGGTACACTCGGTCTTGCAGGCCCTGAAAAACTCTTTGAGCCTAACTGGTTCATCACAAAGAACTTCCACGGTCAGTTCTATGCAGACGGCGACAAGCTTGAAGATTTCCTTCACTTCCGTGAGAATCTTCCTGTTAAGGAATATTTCAACCGTCTTGCTAACCAGGTTGAATTCTACTTCAAAATTCCCCGCTATCTTCCCAAGAACCTTGTTGCAGCTTGCGCAAAGCCGTTCATGAAGAAGATAGCTGAAACTCCCGGTTTCGGTACTCTTGACTGGGTTAAAACAAACGATCCCGTTCGTATGAGCGCTTACTATGGCTCTAAAGAAGAATGGGAAAAGATTCCGAAAAAGTGGGAAGACTTTGAAATCATTAAGTTTGATAAAGATAACAGCGCTGCTGAGCAGTTTAAGCTTGATCACGGTTATGATGAGAGCAAGCCGGAATCAGAGCTTGACATTGAAGATATGAAGCAGGCTGCTAAATTCCGCGGTGGTGAATGTCTCTCTGAGTCAATGACTAAGGGCGATATGGCTACTAAGCTTAAATGGAAATGCGGTCACTGCGGTGCTGAATTCGAAGCAAGCCCCGCGCTTATCCTTCTCGGCGGTCACTGGTGCCCTGAGTGCTACATTCCTCAGAAAGCTTGGGATTACGATGCAATCGCTAAGACAAACCCGTTCTTTGCTCAGGTTTGGTATCCCAGCCACAGAAAAGATGAGAACAACCGTTATGACTTTGACGAATTGTTCCACATTGACGGCGTAGCTTGGGATGACCTCAAAAGATAATCACTAAAACACAAAAGCCTAACGGTTAATCCGTTAGGCTTTTATTTATACAAATTGCAACAAAAAACTCCTGCAAAAAATGCAGGAGTTTTTTCTGTTATTTATTGTTTTGTCCGTAGTAAGCATTAGCGCCGTGTTTTCTTTGATAATGCTTATCAAGCAGATACTGCTCAATTCCGATATTAGAATCAGAACTCATAGCGGCAATTCTCTCTGTTCTTGAAGCCATTTTGCATACTTCTTCAAGAATCAAAGCATTTTCAACTGCTTTAAATGCGTCTTTGCCCCAAGCAAACGGGCCGTGACGATGAACAAGAACTGCGGGGCATTCGTCAGGAGAAATATTTCTTTTTTCAAAATCCGCAACAATTACCTTGCCTGTATTAAGTTCATACTCGCCTTTAACTTCTTCCTCAGTAAGTCCTCTTGTGCACGGAACTGCACCGTTAGCAAAGTCAGCGTGAGTAGTGCCGTAAGCAGGCACATATCTTCCTGCCTGTGCCCAAGAACAAGCCCAGCTTGAATGTGTGTGAACGATTCCGCCGATATTATCAAATGAATTATAAAGCGCCAAATGTGTGGGAGTATCAGATGACGGGTTTAATTTACCCTCAACTTTTTCCCCTTTAAGATTCATAACAACCATATCGTCAGCAGTCATTTTATCATACGGAACACCAGACGGCTTGATAACAAAAAGTCCTGATTCTCTGTCAATTTCAGAAACATTGCCCCAAGTTAAAACAACTAAGCCATATTCAACAAGCTGTAAATTTGCTCTATAAACCTTTTCCTTTAATTCTTCAAGCATAACAACACCCTGCTCACATTCCGAGTTTATAAGCTACATCATTATAGAAAAGCTCTTTTCTGAACTCATTGATTTCTGTATTTTCATTAATATGGACAAATTCAATGCCCATAATCTCTGCAAAGTCACGCATATTATCAGCAGTAAGGCTGTAAGAAAGAACACTGTGGTGTGCGCCTCCTGCATAAATCCACGCTTCAGCAGAAGTCTGAAGACAAGGAAGCGGTTTCCACAAAACGCCTGCAACAGGAAGCTTAGGCATATCGTTAACCTGCTCTTTGCATTCAACATCGTTACAAATCATACGAAGTCTGTCGCCCATATCAACAAGAGTAACAACGATTCCCTTGCCAGTCTGCGCCTTGAATACAAGTCTTGCAGGGTCTTCCCTGTCACCTATACCGAGAGGATGAACCTGAATTTTAGGTCTTTCAGCAGCGCAGGTAGGACAAACCTCGAGCATATGAGAGCCAAGAAGCATTTCATTACCCGGTTCAAAATGATATGTATAGTCCTCCATAAATACAGTACCGCCGTCAAGACCCTCAGCCATACATTTCATAACACGAAGCATTGCAGCAACTTTCCAGTCGCCCTCAGCACCAAAACCATAACCCTGTCTCATCAAATCCTGTGAAGCAAGGCCGGGAAGCTGTTTGAGTGCCTGAAGGTCCTCGAAATTAGTATGGAAAGCATTGAAATTATGCTTTTCAAGGAACTTCTTGATTCCAACTTCTTCCTTTGCCTGATAACGAACAGCATCAATATTATCAGTATCCATTGTATAATACTTCTCATATTCTGCCATCTGCTCGTCAATTTCAGCCTCAGTAACATTTTCTACTTCTCTGATAACATCACAAACACCGTAATGGTCTACCTGCCATCCGAGTTTAATCTGAGCTTCAATCTTATCGCCGTCAGTTACCGCAACATTTCTCATATTATCGGAAATACGAAGAACATGAACCTTTCGAGACTCAGCAGCGCCGACTGCCGCTCTCATCCATACTTCCATTTTCTTCTGGAAAGCTTCATCTTTCCAATAACCTGCAATAACTTTTCTCTTAAGTCTCATTCTTGCAGTAATATAGCCGTGCTCTCTGTCTCCGTGAGCGGACTGATTAAGATTCATAAAATCCATATCAATCTCATTCCACGGAATATCACGGTTATACTGTGTATTAACATGAAGAAACGGTTTTTTCAGTTCTGAAAATCCTGCAATCCACGCTTTTGACGGAGAAAAAGTATGCATCCAAGTGATAACGCCTGCGCACTTTTCATCAGAATTTGCCTTTCTCATAACATCAAGAATTTCAGAAGATGTTTTTACACAGGGCACAGCCTTTATTGCGCAAGGCATCTTTTTGCTCCATTCCTCACACATTTCAGAAGCGTGAGAATTGATTGTTTCAAATATATCTTCACCGTAGAGGAACTGTGTTCCTACCACAAACCAAAATTCATAATCTTTAATAGCCATATGATTTTCTCCTTTATAAGCTTTGAATTGCCGTTTTTTCAACTGCAAGACCGTCTTTATATAACTTCATATACTTCTCAAATCCGCTTACATCCTCGAAATCAGGATTTATAACAGACTTTGCGCAATCTTTGAAAACAACTGTATCAAGATAATCTTCAAGTGAAAGATTTGAATTATCAGCAGCAAATTTAGCAAGCACAGCAATGCCCCAAGCGCCGCCCTCTCCTGCTGTTTCCATAACAGCTACGGGTGAATTAAGCGCTCCTGCCATAAGTTTCTGCCCTACAACGGGAGTTTTAAACAAACCGCCGTGGCCCATAATACAATCAATCTGAACATTCTCTTTTTCAAGAATTTCCATACCGATTTTAAGTGTAGCCATAGTTGAATATATTTGCGCTCTAAAGAAATTAGCAAGATTAAATTTGCTGTTTCTTGTTCTTGCAAAAATAGGTAATCCATCTTCAAGACCCGAAACGGGTTCTCCCGAAAAAAGATTATAATTTATTACACCGCCGCAGTCACTATCAGCACTCAAAGCCTCGTTATAAAGCATGTCATATACCTGAGGCTTTGAAATATTACTGCCGGACTTCTGAGCAAATTCATAGAAAACATTCACCCAGTAATCAAGGTCTGTACAACAGTTGTTACAGTGCACCATTGCAACAGGCTTTCCTGTCGGCGTTGTTACAAGGTCTATTTCCTCATATACTTTGGAAAGCTGTTTTTCAAGCACAATCATTGAGAAAATCGAAGTACCCGCAGAAACATTGCCTGTTTTAACTCTGACGCTGTTTGTAGCAGTCATACCTGTACCTGCGTCGCCCTCAGGTGGACAAAGCATAATTCCGCTTTTAAGAGTACCGCTTGGATCAAGAAGCAAAGCGCCTTCTTCAGTAAGACAGCCTGCCGAAACACCTGCCAAAAGAACATCGGGCAAAACCTCCTCTACATTCCAAGGCATATCTTTTATTTTTTCAAGTTCTGAGAATTTTGAAAGCATTTCAGCATTATAACAATTATTGTCGCTGTCAATCGGGAAAATACCGGATGCCTCACCTATTCCAACAGCTTTTACACCTGTAAGTTTCCAATGCACATATCCTGCAAGTGTTGTAATGAAATCAATGTATTTAATATGTTCCTCATTATTAAGAACAGCTTGATATAGATGCGCAATACTCCATCTCTGCGGAATGTTGAAACCGAAAAGTTCCGTAAGTTCCTTTGCCGCCTGTGAAGTAGTAGTGTTTCTCCATGTTCTAAAAGGAGTGAGTAACTCGCCGTTCTTGTCAAACGGAAGATAGCCGTGCATCATTGCTGAAAAACCTATTGCTGAAAGAGTCTCAATTCTGCAACCGCACATATCCAAAATCTTATTATTAAGTTCTGAATATGCCACCTGGATACCCTTCCAAACCTCATCTAAGCTATATGTCCAATAACCGTTTACAAAACTGTTTTCCCAATTATAGCCGCCGGAGGCAATAGGTTTACAATTTTCATCAATGAGAACTGCTTTAATTCTCGTTGAGCCAAGCTCTACGCCGAGTGTTTCTTTTCCTGTTAATTTATATGTTTCCATGCGCACCTCGAATTTGATGTTTACGCAGTTTCAATTATACTCTTATAACGCTCTCTTATCTCTTCAATATGAGTATAATTTTCTGCCTGTTTAAGAAGTCTAACTGCGTCAAGATAAGCCTTTGCAGAACGGTTGTAGCTTACATGCTTGTTCTGCTCAGCGTTAATCTTTTTATTAAGCTCTTTAATATCATTTTTGATATTTTTAGCATCCTGCTTGCATTTGTTATAAGCTTCTTTATCGCTGTTGAGCTTAGCCTCATTCATTCTCTGATAAATCTCTTCTTCCTTATCTGCAAGCGCGTTATCATACTGATAAAGCTCATTGAGCTCTGTATAATCAGGTGTAGCGATTTTATTAGTTTCGCTGTAATACTTATTCTGATACTTTCTTGCTGTAAGGCGTGTACGAGCAAAGTCAATCTTATATTTACGAAGCTTTTTTTCTTCTTGAGTAGATTTTGGAAGTCTCTTAGCTTCAGCAAGACTTTTTCTAAGCTCTTCAACAGAAACTTTTTCAAGGCCCTCAAGTCCTCTGTCATAAATCATCTGAGCGTCTGCAATCTGAATCTTACCTAATTCAGTATTGAATCTGTTAATCTCGTTTACAACATAGGGAGCAAGCTTAATATCAAGATTTCTCTCTTTAATTCTCTTGTATTCTTCTTTAGCTTCAATTATTTTTTGAGAGTCTTTTGATGCCTTTGCTTTCTTAATATTTTCCTTAGATTCTTTCTGAACCTCTTCATTGATTAATACCTGAGCGTCCTCAATCATCTCAATAACCTCAACAAGATTCTCATCATCAAGATTGTTGTTGCCGAAGTCTTCGAAGAAAGCTCTGATTTTTAATACTCTAATAACACCCTGCTGTTTAAGCTCGGTCAAGTCATAGAAGAAATAAGGCACAACATTAATAAACGCACCCACAATAGAAGCAAGAATCAAAACTCCGCAAATGGTCTGAAGAATATCGCTGCTGTAAAGTGAGAAATATGTAATGCTTGAGGTATCTGCTGCTTCAATAACATCTTTTACTACTGAGCCGTTTCTAAGCACTTTGTTCATAACTTCAGGGTCGTTCATAACACGCTCTGCAGTTTCAACATTAATACCGAATTTATTATAAAGAAGGTTAACAACACCGCTGCTTGCAACAGTAATAAGTCCGCCGATAGCAGTTATTGTAGAGAACATACCGTCAATTCGCTCGCCGCTGATATACTGCTGATAATCTCTAATATCCGCATTTATTGATGGGGTAAGAATCTGCATAAATGCGTTCATAAGGTTATTCATCCAGTAGCAAACAACAAGAAGAATAAGAGGAATCCATGTATCAAGTGCACTTGTGCTTGTTCCCGACATATCGATAACTCTTACAACGGGGAACATTAATGCTATAAACACTATGTTAAGCACATTTGTGCCGATAAGAACAAATCTTTTGCCCCACTTTCTGATTGCAAACGGAGCAAGAAGCATACCCACAAGACCTGCATTCTGACATACAAGAGTGATAAGAGAATAGGTTGAACCGTTACAAATTCCACCGTAGTTATAAAGCCAGCCGAGAACAACTGTCATTGAAGATTCAAGGAAACCAAGCCATGTAGCCATTGCGATTACCCAGAAATACTTATTACGGAGTACTTCACGCAATGAATCCATAAATTTAACTTGGATAACATGAGTCTTTGCCTGAACAATCTTTTCCTTTGTGTTAACATATACAACAATGCTGAGAATTACAGAGAGTATCGCAAGAGGAGGATAAATATATCTGTAAAGTCTGATATCGTACATATTGTTATTTGTAAAGAGCTGAGCAAAAATAGGCATTGCAAGGTTAAGAATTGACGGAGCAAGTGAATAAACAACGCCTTTAATTGTAGATACATCCGCTCTTTCCTGAGTGTTTGGAGAAAGAACATGAATGAGGTTATCATACGCCTCTGAGAAGAAATAATAGAAGAAATTCTGAATAAAGTTAAATATAAGAATAAGCGTACAAGTTACAACATATGCTTTACTTTTTCCGAAAATAGTACCCTCGCCGAAAAGCGCACCGAACTGATTATACGGGAACCATACAAACAAAATCGTAACAATTGCGCTGGGGATACCCATTTTAACTATGTAAGGTCTGTATTTACCTTCTCGGCTTCTCGTATTATCAATAATATTAGCTCTGATTCCTGAAAGCGGAATATTAACGAGAACAGAAATAAAATACATAATATACATATCAATCGGATCAACACCAAGTGTGTTACCAATCAATACATTCGTAGCGGAAAGGATCATATTCGTTGCCATAACAGCAAGGAATTTAACACCTATACCTCCGCCCGCATATGAAACAATCTCCTTAAAAGGCATATATCTGCCCTCAGGGGGAGAGTTCCAATAGTTAGTTACATTAGAAATTTTTTGCTTAATGTTTTTAGATGAATTAGCCACTTACTTTTACCCCTATCCTATAGTCTATTATTTATCATCCTGTCCTTTAATCCACTCAACTGAAACTTCAGCAAACAAAATCTGTCTGCATTTAGAGTCAGGTTCAAAAAGAACAGCCACATTTCCGTTTGGTAGTTGAGTTATACAGCTGTAAACAAAATCGTCTTCTTTAAGCTGACGCCTATACGGAAATGTTTCTCCGTCATCCTCCGACAGCATAACCGTGCCGTTGCACCGCTTTTTCTCGTCAGACGGATTAACAAGAACAACTAAAGGCTTATCATACCCTTTTAATTTCAAAACAGAACTTTGGCAAATCGGCTGAGGAAGCGTTTCGTCAAATGCAAAATCTCGCCAATTCTCGCCACCGTCATCGCTGTATGCCACCGCAACTCTTCGCTTACTGTCATGATTTCTCATAAACAGTTTCAAAACACCGTTTTCCTGTTCGATAAGCTGTGACTCAGTAAGCATTTCACTGTTCTTAATCGTCATGCAATTAAGTTTTCTGCCGTCAACAGTTCGCAGATTGTTTGGAGTCTCCCCCATTTTCCAACTTACTCCATCATCACTGTAAATTACGGCACAGGATAAACGCAACGGAAATGTTCTTGTACCAAAATAAATAGGAACTACAAGTCTGCCTTTGTATTTTCCTTCTTGAATTACAACGCCTCGACCTGGTCCGGGTCCTATAAAACTCATATAATCTTTTTTCACACTACTATTCAGTGATACAGGTTTCGACCAAGTCAGCCCGTCATCATCGCTGTAACACATCATTAGATATGAAGTTGACACTTCTTTAAACTTTTTACCTGTATATATATTCCCGACAACTTGCGAATTTTTAAGAACATCGCCGTTTTCTAAAACTTTATACTCTGTTTTTCCGTTTTGCATAGTATAAAGCTTACCTTTTCTGAGAATATATTTTTTTAAACAGGATTTAATAATCTTATCACCGTTTTCTGTTTCACCAACAGCACATTTACTGTTTCTAATTCCAACTCCTGCGGGAGTATGAGAATAGTGAAGATATATACGGCCTTTGTTTTCATCATAAGTCATAACGGGGTCAATCGCCGCTGATGATTTCATTTTTCGAGAGCCTTGTTCCTCAACAGCAGTTATATATTCACCCCAGGTTTTACCGCAGTCTGAACTGCGCCGCACTACCTTATCAATTCTGTTAGGGTTATCCATCCCCGAACAAAAACGAGCATCCGCGCAAGCTACAACCGTGCCGTTTTTTGTTGTAATCATTGATGGTATTCTGTAAAAATCTGAAGGCCCTCCTGTATTAGGTGCAAAAACTTCTTTAAAATTCATAACTTTACCCCGCAACGGTGAATTAAAACTATTAATATTCACCAACACATATAATATAAATTTAACACATCTATAATATAAAAACAAGAATTATTTTCTTTAAATATATAATAATATATAGACTTACTCAAAAAAGCCTGCGTTATAAAACGCAGGCTTTTAAATACTACTAATTAAATTTACATACTCTCTTTTAAAATTTCAACAACATCTTCATGAGTAAGAACTTTATATCCACCCTCCATAATGAAGGTGGAGTCGGCAATACCGTCAATCATTTCATCGGTAACGCCCAAATCTGAAATATTCATAACCAAACCGAGTGAGCGCATATAATCTTCCATTTTTTTAAGTCCCTCAAGAGCTGTTTCTTCATCAGCTTTGCCATTAGGGTCTACACCCCATACATTTACTGCATAGCGTTTAAATTTAGCGAGTCCGTAAGGAAGAATCTTTTTGTAATAAGGTATAGAAACAGCAGAAAGTGTCATTCCGTGAGTTGCATCTGTATGTGCTCCTAAAGCCTGACCTATCATATGTACTTCCCAGTCAGTTGTCTTTCCTTTAGCCACCAATGTATTGAGCGCCCATGTTGCAATCCACATTATATTACTGCGTGCTTCATAATCTTGAGGATTTTCAACGGCTTTGAGAGAGCTGTTAATGAGCGACTTCAACAATCCTTCCATAATGTAATCAGAAGTATTATCATCTTCGCCTGAAAAATACTGTTCAAGAATATGTGACATAATATCATAAAATCCAGATACCATTTGATATTTAGGAAGAGTAAATGTGTATACAGGATTTAAAATTGAGAACTTTGGAAATACATTATCGCCGAATACATGACCTATTTTAAGCTTTTGCTCATGATTTGTAATAACAGAACCACCGTTCATCTCAGAGCCTGTTCCCACCATTGTCAAAACGCAGCCGACAGGAATTATTTTATTGTCAACATCTTCCATACGGAGATAATATTTGTCCCACGGGTCTTCTTCACAGTAAGTAGATACGGAAACAGCCTTTGCGTAATCGCATACAGAACCGCCTCCAACAGCGAGAATCAAATCAACATTATTTTCTTTTGCAAGGCGGCAACCCTCATAAAGCTTTTCAACAGTGGGATTTGGCATTACACCGGCATCCTCAATGATTTCTTTGCCGCAGTCTTTCAAGATTTTAACCACATCATCATAAATTCCGTTTTTCTTAATTGAACCTGAACCGTATGAAAGCATTACCTTATTTCCGTATTTATCAAGTTCTGCTTTCAATCCATCAAGTGCATTTTTACCGAAATATAATTTTGTGGGGTTTGAATAAGTAAAATCACCTAACATAATAAACTCTCCTTATTTATAATTTTTCATATTCATCGTCTTCAACAACTTCAAGCCATTCATTATTAGCGCCGTCAGCCGGAATTTCAATAGCTATATGAGTAAACCATTCATCAGCGCCTGCCCCGTGCCAACGCTTAACTTCAGGAGCAATATACACTACATCACCGGGAACTAGTTTTCTTGCAGGCTTCTCCCACTCCTGATACCAGCCTTCACCATCAGTACAAAGCAAAATTTGACCGCCTTTGTGGTGGATATGCCAATTATTTCTGCATTTCGGCTCAAAAGTTACATTATATACTCCTACACCTTCAATATTTAATGGTTTCAAGTAGCTTTTTCCAACGAAATATTTTTCAAAAGCAGTATTTTCCTCGCCAAGTCCGAATAAAGAATCCGAAGCATTAATTTTTTCATCAGCATACACTTCTCTAACAAGCGGAAAAACTGCCCACGCATTAGGCCATCCAACATAGAAAGCAATGTGAGTAATGATTTCTACCATTTCGGTTTTCGTAACGCCGTGTTTCTTAGCATTTTCAATATGATATTTGAGTGAGTTGTCAGTTATGCCTTTTGAAACAAGAGCCGTTACTGTTATCATACACCTGTCTCTCAACGAAAGTTTGTCAGTCCTTGACCAAACCTCTCCGAAAAGCACATCATCATTAAGCTGAGCAAATTTCGGGGCTAAGTCACCGAGACCGTTTCTTCCCGCAGTTTGCTTTTCCATAACAAAACCTCCTAAAATTACAAATTATCATCCTATTTAATTATAAAACAATTTTAGAAAAACAACAAATACCTATACTACATATTCAGCTATGCTTTACAGGCATAGTTTTAGATGTTATAATTAATTTGGTGATAGTATGGAATTAAGAGTTTTAGAAAATTTTCTGGCAGTTGCAGAAGAAGGAAGCATATCAAAGGCGGCTGAGCATCTGCATTTAACCCAACCGACGCTTTCAAGACAAATTAAAGAACTTGAAGATTCACTCGGAAAACAGCTTTTCATCAGAGGAAGCAGAAAAATAACACTCACTGATGACGGTGTACTTTTAAGAAAAAGAGCTCAAGAAATTGTATCTCTTGTTGCAAAGACGGAAAATGAAGTTAGAGCAGAAAGCACCGATTTAAGCGGTGATATATACATCGGCGCTGCAGAATCAGACTCAGTCAGGTATATTTTAAAATGCATCTCTGCACTTCAAAAAAATCACTCAATAAGACTTCACATATTAAGCGGAGATGCAAAAGACACATTGGAAAAACTCGACAACGGGTTAATTGACTTTGCTTTAATCCTCGGTGAAATTGACAAACATAAATATAACGCCATAGAATTGCCTGTAACAGACACTTGGGGCTTGTTAATGAATAAGGACAGCCCACTTGCCAATAAAGAATATATAACGCCTCAGGACCTTGACGGCTTGCCGATTATTCTTTCAAGGCAATCTCAAATTGAAGAAAATTTGAACACATGGCTCAACTCTAATAATATAGATTTTGAGACTGTTGCCACATACAATTTGATTTATAACGCATCGTTAATGGTTGATGAAGGAATGGGATACGCTCTTACCCTTGATAAACTTATCAATTATACCGGCACTAATGATTTAAAATTCATACCTTTAAATCCCTCTATAACTTTGCAATCAAGCATAATTTGGAAAAAGAATCAGATATTTTCAAAAACTGCAAAAGCTTTCTTATCAGAGTTAAAAAAGCGCATAGGATAATCTATGCGCCTTTATTTTTAATTAAAGATTATTTTGTTTTATGTAGTTCAAAGTTTCAGTTTTCGAAGCTTTAAAACCTTTTCGGATAAAGCCATGGTCACCGTGGACTTCTTTCAATACACAGTTTTTGAATATAGCGCTTGCTTTTCTTGAATAATCAATGCTTACTAGACTATCCTCAATACCATGCACTATCAAAACAGGTTTACTGTATGTGCATATTTCGGAAAGTGATGAAAAAGTTTTAGCATCCTCAGCATATTTTTTGCTTAGTTTTACATTGATAGCATAAAAAGTATCCGGAATATTATTTGGGTCAAATTTTGCAGTAATCATATGACCTCGCCTTGCGTCGTCAGGTATGCATAAAGCCGGATAATACAAAAACAGGCGTTCTATGTCGTTTTCTCTTTCTTTGGCAGTAATAGCGCTTACGAGACCGCCCTGACTGCATCCTGCAAGCGATATATGATCATTATCAACATAAGGCAGTGATTTAACATAATCAATTACATCATTCAAATTATCCCTTTCAGTCAGGATACTCATACCGGTGCTTTTTCCTCCGCTTATTCCACTTCCAGACATACAAAAGTCATATAAAAAAGCAACATAACCCGCCTGAACAAATGTCTTGGCATAATTAAAAGTTATAAGCATATTGCTTGCAAACCCATGCGAAACTATAACTGCCTTGTTAGGCTGTTTAAGATTTTTAGGCTTTAATATAATTCCCCTCAAAGCATTAGAACGACTGTAAATTTTAAATAAAGAAATTTTCATAATACCCACCTTAATTACTGTCTCTTATACACATCTGACGCTG
>ERZ1027013.550-NODE-550-length-13553-cov-12.599867_pt1 | contig 13553 bp, 9 predicted proteins | sample MGYA00519446_ERZ1027013 | MGnify/ENA primary metagenome ERZ1027013 (study PRJEB26926, sample SAMN06164699) | human gut metagenome | biome: ENVO:00009003; feature: ENVO:2100002; material: ENVO:00002003 | host: Homo sapiens | place: USA | collected 2012 ... | reverse complement strand
TTTATATATTTTGAAAGGAATTAATTATGAGGGAAATAAAGCTAATTGATGAAAAATGGGCTTTTTCAAAAGATTGTAAAGATGTGCCCGTTGCTTTTCCTGAGGATTGGCAAATTGTAAATGTTCCTCACACTTGGAACGGAGTTGACGGACAGGACGGCGGAAACGATTATTACAGAGGTAAGTGCTGTTATGTAAAATCTCTTTCAGCCGATGATTTTGAAAAGGGCAAAATTAATTATATTCAGTTTGATGCAGTAAATTCAAGCGCAGAAGTATATTTCAACGGCGAATTGCTTGCAAAGCACGATGGCGGTTATTCAGCGTTTCGTGTTAAAGTTGAGAATATAAAAGACGATAATTTGCTTGTTGTATTTGCTGATAACAGTCCTAATGAACATGTTTATCCTCAAAATGCCGATTTCACATTCTACGGTGGTATTTATCGTGATGTTAAGATTATTTCTGTTGATGATTGCCATTTTGACCTTGATTATTATGGCGCACCCGGAGTTAAAATCACACCCGAAATCAGCGGAAATAACGCAAAAATTGATGTTGAATTTTATGCTGTTATTAATAATGACTGCAAGATAAAATGCCAGATAGCTGATGCAGAGGGCAAGATTGTTGCAGACGCTGAGCTTACAGACGGTAACTTAAAAAAATCTTTTGAAATAGAGAATGTTCATTTGTGGAACGGTGTTAAAGACCCGTATCTTTATACTCTTTATGCCGTTATATTTAAAGATGGAGAAGCTGTTGACGGAATTTCAGACCGCTTTGGATGCCGTACTATTGAGTTTGATGCAAATAAGGGATTTATACTTAACGGCAGAGAATATCCTCTCAGAGGTGTTTCTCGCCATCAGGACAGACCTGAAATCGGCAACGCTTTAACTCTCGAACATCATAAAGAAGATATTGAACTTATACGCGAAATGGGTGCAAATACAGTACGCCTTGCTCATTATCAGCACGCACAGGAATTTTATAATCTCTGTGATGAAAAAGGTCTTGTTGTTTGGGCTGAAATACCGTATATTTCACGCCATATGCCTGATGGATACGATAACACAGTTTCTCAGATGACTGAACTCATCTGCCAGAATTACAATCACCCCTGTATTGTAACTTGGGGTCTTTCAAACGAAATCACCATGGCAGGCGCAGCTGATAAGAGTATGATAGACAATCATAAAAAGCTCAATGACCTTGTTCATTCTCTTGATAAAACAAGACCTACAACGCTTGCTGCAATTACAATGTGTTCTCCTGACGAAGAGATTGTGCATATATCCGATATTGTATCTTACAATCATTATTTCGGCTGGTACGGCGGAAATGTGGATATGTATGGACCGTGGTTTGATGAATTCCACAAAAAATATCCCAGCAGAGTTATCGGTATAAGTGAGTATGGCTGTGAGGCGCTCAACTGGCATACTTCAGACCCAGTTCAGGGAGATTATACAGAGGAATATCAGTCATATTATCACGAAGAACTTATTAAGCAGATTTCAAAAAGACCGTATCTTTGGGCTACTCATGTGTGGAATATGTTTGATTTTGCTGCTGACGCCCGTGCAGAGGGCGGCGAAAACGGAATGAACCACAAGGGACTTATCACTTTTGACAGAAAATATAAAAAGGATTCATTTTACGCTTATAAAGCATGGCTTTCTGATGAACCGTTTGTTCATATCTGTTCTAAGAGATATGTTGACAGAGTAGAGGATGTTACTAAAGTCAAGATTTATACAAATCAAATCGAAGTTGAGCTTTTCGCAAATTCTGTAAGCGTAGGAAAGCAGACAAAAGGGGAATATCCGTTTTTCACATTCGAGGTTGAAAATAAAGGCGAAACAAAGCTTGTCGCTAAGGCAGGGGACTGCACCGATGAAAGTATAATAAGAAAAGTTGATGAGTTCAACGAAGATTACAGAATGAAAGAAGAAGGACAAGTTATCAACTGGTTTGAAATAACTACTCCTCCAGGATATTATTCAGTAAACGATACGATTGGAGATATTATTTCTACTTTCAGAGGTAAAATTTTTGCTGTTAGACTTCTTTTGATTCTAAAAAAAGCAATGTCCTCAGGTTCGGATAAAAAAGAAGGTATGAGCGTATCCGGCTTTAAAATAAACAAGACGATGCTTGAAATCGCAAAAGGCTTTACACTCAAAAGAGCGCTTATGATGCTTGGAGGTAAATTGACAAAAGAACAGATACTCTCTATAAATTCAATGCTCAATAAAATCAAAAAGAAATAAAAAGAAACGCCGCAGCTTTATTGCTGCGGCGTTTGCTTTTAGAATAATTACTTCCAAGAAAGGATAACTGACGGGTCTGCGAATATTTCATCAAGTCGCTTGAAGAAGGGAACACAGTCGCCGTAGTCAAGAGAACGGTGGTCAATGGCAATAGAAATAGGAAGTACTGAACGAATCTCTATTTTTTCATTTCCGTTTTCATCTGTAACAACAACCGGTCGTCTCTGTGTAGAGTTGATAGCAAAAGCTGTTGTCTGAGGTGGTATGATTTCAAGGAGCATACAAAGACCCTTTTGTTCTCTGTAAATTGAGCCGAGGTTTGAAACTGTTACTGTGCCTTGCTCAATATCGTGCTTTGTAAGCCTGTCTTTTCTAGGAATAGAATAGTATTTCTTTTTTTCACTGCCTGAAAGCGTATGTACTTTGTGCTTTCCGGGCATTTTTGAGCCGTAAAGACGGCGGATTGTCTGACCTATCTTTCCTTTTTTCAGACCGTTGATAGTATTGTCAAGTGATACTTCAAACATTACCTCGTTCATATCAGTGTTGTTTGCTCTTCTGATAGTATCGTTGATAGCGGTTGTCATTTCTGTAAGAGTTTTATTATGCATATCGTGCATATTAACCGTCATCATTTCCCCTGTGTGAAGTATCATCGGCATTGAAATATCAATATTGTCATGATAATTAAGAGTGCCTCTGACAAGCTTTCTGTTAAAATCAAGAGTGCAGTTCATTTTAGGCGCCGCAATAAGACCCTCGCAAATGATTTTAAGCATTACTGTGTTGATTGTAATTTTTTTGCTCTTGTCCGTTACTCCTTCATTGAGTTTTTTACAAACCTTGAGCATTTCGGTAACATCCGGCTCATAGCTCATCATAGCGTGAGGGATTTGTTCCCAGCTTTCAGATGTCATATTGGAAACGATTTTTCTCGCAATTCCGAAGTGTTCAGTTTTGTAGATTGCCATAGATTTTCTCCTTGATTTATAGATTTGAAATAATTTTATGCAATTATATCACAAGTGTTTGTTATAGACAATAGAATTTTTACAAAATTTAGAATTAGTTAAAAAATCAAAACGCTTTTTCGCCAAATCTTTTTTCAAATTCGTCTGATAACCAGTCTCTGAAATCGGGATGGGCTATTTTTATAAGCGCCCTCGCTCTTTCTTTAAGCGTTCTGCCTTTGAGCATGGCAATGCCATATTCAGTAACAATGCAGTTTACATCGTTTCTTGTTGTTGTAATAGCTGAGCCGTCAGTTATGGTAGGAACGATTTTTGAAACTGTGCCGTGTTTTGCAGTAGAGGGCATTGCAATAATTGAGGTGCCGCCTTTACTCATTGTTGCGCCTCTTACAAAGTCAACCTGACCGCCTACACCTGAAAACTGAGTAAGTCCAATAGTGTCGGAAACTACCTGTCCCATAAGATCAACCTGAATACAGGAGTTAACTGAAACAACATTGTCGTTCAAAGCGATGTTTGGAGGATAGTTTACATAATCAATCGGATACATAAGAACATCGGGATTGTTGTCTATATAATCAAACAGTTTCTTAGTACCGAAAGCAAATCCTAATACGGTTTTTCCTTTGTGCGTCTGCTTCATTGAGTTGTTAATAACTCCGCTTTTGAGCAGGTCAACAACACCGTCGCCAACCATCTCTGAATGTAGTCCGAGATTCTTTTTAGTTTTAAGCTCTTCGCATATAGCGTTGGGAATACCGCCGATACCAAGCTGGAGGCAGTCTCCGTCCTTGATAAGCGATGCGCAGTTTTTACCGATAGCTATTTCAATATCGGAAAGCGGGGCAGAGGGTACTTCCGGAAGAGGCTCGTCAATTTCTACAAAGTAGTCAAATTCGCTGATGTGCTTTTTCGCCTTTCCGTTAGTCCTTGGAACATATTTGTTTACTTGAGCAATTTTGAGTTCACAGTGGGAAAGGGTAGGCTCAATGTAATCAACATTAGTTCCCAAGGAAACATAGCCGTCCTCATCGGGCGGGCAAACTGAATAAATACCAACTCTCGGCTTGATTACTTCTCTCAAAACTATAGGAATTTCATAAAAATGGCAGGTTGTAAATTCGGCAATACCTGATGAAATCCCTTTTCTGTTTGAAGCGGAGGCAAAGAAACAGTTGTATCTGATATGCCCTTTCATTTCAGGCCTTACCCAAGGAGTATCACCCAAAATAAGCATATTGATTATTTCAACATCGTGATAATCTTTATAGTTCTTTTCAAGCTCTTTTTCGATTCCGAGCGGCTCGCAGCAGCCGAATGTTGTAACTACTTTGTCGCCGTCTTTGATGTAGCTTATAGCTTCCTTTGCAGTTATAACTTTGCTTTTATATTCTTCTGCTGTATTCATAAGTTTTCCCCCTTATATTAATACCCAATAAAATATAATTTGATTTTACAACATATTCTTATTATTTGCAATTACTATATAAAGATTATAAACATTAATAAACCACTTTTAGATTTTCTTCAGCCTCTGCTACTTTTAGCATAATTGCGCATTCAATTCTTTTTCTGTGAAGCTCACAACCAAATTCGTAAATTCCGTTTACGCTTCCAGTTGAATGGTATGCGTTGGCAGCACAGCCGCCGCTGCAGTAAAGTTTTGCAAAACAGTCTTTGCATTCTTTGTGTGAATAAACATTACAGTCGTTAAATTCTTCAAGAACAGCCGTGTTTGTAACACCTTTCCATATATCGCCGAGCAGGAATTTTTCATCGCCTACAAACTGATGACACGGATAAAGCTCACCGCTCGGTGTTACCGCCATATATTCTGTTCCAACACCGCAGCCCGATACTCTTTTAACTATGCACGGGCCAGCGTCAAGGTCTATCATATAGTGATAAAATGTAAATCCGTTACCGTTTCTGTATCTTTTCAGCATTTCGTTTGCAAGGATTTCGTACTGCTCTTTCAAAACGGGTAAATCATTTTCTTTAAGAGCGTAAGGCTCAGACGGGTCGCAAACAACAGGTTCGATAGACAGTTCTTTGAAACCAAGGTCGGCCATATGTATTATATCTTTTGAAAAATCAGTATTATATGAGGTGTAAGTTCCTCTCATATAATAATCCTGCTGATTTCTTGACTCTGCAAATTTTTTGAAATTATCTATAATGAGGTCGTAAGAGCCCTTGCCGTTTCGGCAGGTGCGAAGTCTGTCGTGCGTCTCTTTTCTGCCGTCGAGGGAGAGAACAACATTTCCCATCTCTTTATTGCAGAACTCCATAATCTCATCATTAAGTAATACGCCGTTTGTTGTAACCGTGAATCTGAAATTTTTATTGTATTCTTTTTCTTTGCTTCTTCCGTATTCAACAAGCTTTTTGCAGACATCCCAGTTCAGCAAAGGTTCTCCCCCGAAGAAATCGACCTCAAGATTTTTTCTTGTTCCGCTTTTTTCAATAAGAAAATCAAGAGCTCTTTTTCCTGTCTCAAAGCTCATAAGACCTTTAGGTCCGTCATATTCACCCTTGCCGGCAAAGCAGTATTTACAGGCGAGATTGCAGTCATGAGCAACATGAAGGCAGATTGCTTTTAATACGCCCTGCCTTTTCTTAAACTCTTTAGCTGTTTCCTCAAAAGTATCTTTGGAAAACAGGCGTCCGTCAGCTTTAAGACTTTCTATATCCTCAAAGCACTGCTCAATATCTTCGGGTGTTACATCGTCTTTATCTTTATACTTTTCTAAAATGTATTTTTTTATTTCTTCTTTCGGTGTGTTTTCATACATTTTAATTATATCATAAGCAACCTCGTCAACGGAATGAACACAGCCGCTGTTTTGGTCAATTATGATATTGTAACCGTTCATTTTATATGCGTGTATCATAGTCTCTCCAAAGAAAAAAGGCGGTAATTCATACCGCCGATTTCTAATTCAAATTTATTTTTTGATCTGCTCACATTTCTGGTTAGCTACTGAGCAAGAAGTTTTGCTAGCAGACTGGCATGAAGTCTGGCACTCGCCGCAGCCGCCTTTCTTTGCTGATTCGCAAAGATTGCGTGAGCTTAAAGTATTGATTCTTTTCATATTAATACTACCTCGTTTCTTATTATTAACTGTATACATATTTTATATTAATAATCCTTTTTTGTCAATATATATCGGGGAAGTAAATCGCTGTCGCTGATAAGATTTACACCGCTTTCATAAAGCCTTAATATTTGATTAATATCGCTGTCCTCAATCTTTTTTCCCGGGAATAAAACAGGTATATCGGGCGGGTATGCATAAACAAATTCGTTGCAAATTTTGCCTGCTGAATTAATTAATTCACTTTTTTCAAATAAATCTGACAGCGTGATTGTGAGTTTTTCTCGGCTTTTTTTACTTTCGCAGAACGGTGGTTTTTGCTTTGCTTTCAACTTTGAGTCTATTTCGCAAAGACAATCGGAAAGTTTATTTAATATATCTTCACTGTCAGCAACAGTGGTTATTAAAAGCACATATTCACTGCTAACCATTTCAGGTTCAAAATTATAATCAAGCCTTAAAATCTCAGCAAGTTTTTCCCCGTTAATATTACATTTATATGTTGATATAATTATTTTGCTTATGTCATCGGAGATAATAAGGTTTAGATTGCTAAGATGAGTGTTTTTATAAAATTTTTCAAGTGATTTGCAAAATTTGGTGAAATCATCTGCGTTGTTTTTAATGTAATCAGCGCACATGGAAACTGAATTCATAAGAACATAACTGGGGCTGCTTGTCTCAAATATATCAAGATAATATTTTACCTTGTCAGTATATTCCTCATTGTATATATTTGCAACAGCACATTGCGTTAAAGCGGGCAATGTTTTATGAAGACTTGATATGACAATATCACCGTTTGGATAATTAGGAAACTTGCCGAGAGAAAAGTGTGCGCCGTGAGCGCAGTCTACGATAATCGGCAGAGTACAGCTGATGTTGCTTACATAACCCTCATATGTCGGGGATGTAATTATAACCGCCTTGGCTTCTTTATGCTCCCTGCAAACTCTGTCAACTTCCTCTTGAGAAATGGATTTATAAAATCCGTTGTCCTTATCAAAATTGGGATATAATAATACTATTTGTAATTTTCTGAGCAGGCATGCGTTGAATACGCTTTTGTGACAGTTTACAGCTACAATCACGGTATCGCCCTCGTTTAAGACTGCAAAAACTGCGCTTAATATGCCAACGGTAGTTCCGTTAATGAGCATAAAAGAATGTTTGCTTTTGTAAATCTCGGAAAGTTGTTTTTCTGTTTGAGCAATAACACCCTTGGGGCAGTGCAGATTGTCAAATCCGTCTATTTCAGTAATATCAATTTCGCTTCCGGCTATATTGAATTTTTGATTTCGCTTGTGCCCCGGCATATGAAACGGGTATCTGTCAAGCTCTTTTAGTTTATCGTGAAGCATATATTTTTTCCTTTTTTGCATTTACTTTGAAAACAGTTATAGGTATGATAATAAGACCGAAAACAACGGGAACGGCTTCAACAAGAGCGCTCTCCTGGAATATCAGCAGTAAAACTAAATCGGCAATAAGTATTACGCCTACCGCTGTGCATATAACGGAATAAAACGCCCCTTTTTTGGAATTAAGCAGATAAAGCAAAAATATACAAACCCCCGTGGCAACAGAAAAAGTAAGAGAACCTGCGCAGTGAAGATAATATTCAGCTTTTACGCTGTAATCAAATCTGCACGAAAGAGTTAGAATCATTCCGAGTAACGCCAAAACAGTTAGAATTATGTATACTTTGTTTTTTGGTAAAAGCTTTCTGTATAGTGTAATAATACCCCAATATAGAGCAGTAAAAACAAGTATTCCCCAAATAATGAATAACACAGGGTGGGCAAGACCTGTTTTTGAAAGCGCCCCTGAATTTTCAGTAAGGCTCCCGAAACTCGTAAACCAAAGCGTATAAAATACTGCTAAAATGCTTAGTATTAAGACAATGTATTTATTCATATTTCCTCTTAATAAAAATCCTTTCAATTTCCAATAATTATATTATATTGGATTTGACTTTTCAAGTCACTTGTGTTAATATACCGTTGTTATGCGGATGTGGCGGAATTGGCAGACGCGCAGGTCTCAGACTCCTGTGGATATTGCTTCCTTGTGGGTTCAACTCCCATCGTCCGCACCAAAAACAGCTCTCATTTTTGGGAGCTGTTTTTTTGTTTCAACATTTACGATTGACATATTTATAAAATTATTATAGTATATACATTTGTATTAATAGATTTTTAACAAAACAGCGAGTGTTATTTAATGAAAAGTTTGCTAAAATATTTAAAAAATTACAAGAAAGAATCTTTTTTTGCTCCGGCATTCAAAATGCTTGAAGCGTTGTTTGAACTTATCGTACCGCTTGTTGTGGCTTCAATAATTGATAACGGTATTCTTAAAAATGACAGCGGAAAAATCATTTCAGACGCCGTAATTTTGATTGTACTTGCCATTGTCGGTATGGTTGCGTCAATAACTGCGCAGTATTTTGCCGCAAAAGCCGCGGCAGGTTTCGGCAGGGAAATGAGAAACGATTTGTTTGCTAAAATTCAGTCCCTCTCATTCTCCGAACTTGACAATATGGGTACATCAACATTTGTCACCATAATGACTAATGACACAACGCAGGTTCAAAACGGGGTAAATATGGTTCTCAGACTTTTCTTGAGAAGTCCGTTTATCGTTTTCGGCGCAATGATAATGGCGTTTACAGTTGATGTAAAATGTGCACTCGTTTTTCTTGTAACAATTCCGCTTTTGTCATTTGTTGTTTTCGGAATTATGAAATATACCATCCCGAAATACAGAGAAATTCAAAATGAACTTGACAGCGTTACGCAGAAAACACGTGAAAACTTAACAGGTGCAAGAGTTGTTAGGGCGTTTACAAGCGAAGAAAGCGAAATTGAATCCTTTGAAAAGCAAAATAAATTACTTTCGCATCTTCAAAAAGCGGTCGGCAGAATTTCCGCTATGATGAATCCGCTCACCTATATCATCATCAATGTTGCAATCGTAGTGCTTGTTTATGTGGGTGCTGTAAGAGTTAATATAGGCGAGCTCTCACAGGGTCAGGTAGTTGCTCTCTACAACTATATGAGCCAGATTTTAGTTGAGCTAATAAAACTCGCAAATCTTATAATCACTGTAACGAAGGGTCTTGCGTGCGCTGCGAGAATAGAAAAAGTATTTGAACTTAAAAATACGCTTGAACATAACGAAAATGTTGTAAAAGCTGATGACAGCGCAGTATTTTTTGATAATGTTTCAATCAAGTATCAGGGCGCATCAGAGGACTCACTTAAAAATGTTTCATTCAAGGCAAAGAAGGGCTCTGTAATAGGTGTAATAGGCGGTACAGGAAGCGGAAAATCAACGCTCGTTTCGCTGATTCCGCATTTTTACGATGCTACGGGCGGAACTGTTTATGTCAACGGCGTTGATGTAAAATCGCAAAATCCCGATGAATTGAGAAATAAAATAGGTTTTGTGCTTCAAAAGGCAGTTTTGTTTAAAGGTACCGTTCGAGAAAACCTTAAATGGGGTAATGCAAACGCAACTGATGAGGAAATGCTTGACGCGCTTGATAAAGCTCAAGTGCTCCAAACCGTGCTTGAGAAGGGCGGACTTGACACAAAGATATCGCAAAACGGCGGGAATCTTTCGGGTGGTCAAAGGCAAAGGCTTTCCGTTGCAAGAGCGCTTGTGAGAAAACCTGAAATTCTTGTTCTTGACGATAGCTCTTCTGCGCTTGATTTTGCTACTGAAGCGGCTATGCGCAAAGAAATACTGAAACTTGATTATAAGCCGACTGTGTTTATAGTCAGCCAAAGAGCGTCATCCGTTATGTTTGCAGACCTTATTCTCGTGCTTGACGACGGTGAATGTGTAGGCGCAGGAAAACACGATGAACTCCTTGAAAACTGTGAGGTTTACAGAGAAATTTATGAATCACAGTTCGGAAAGGAGGCGCAGTGATATGAATAAAAAAATTCTTTCCAAAGTTTTGAAATATATAGGACGATACAAATATCTTGTTTTTGTTTCAATAGCCTGCGCAACAGCCTCTGCGCTTTTGACATTATATGTTCCTATCCTCATCGGTCAGGCAATAGATTTTATTGTGGGCAAGGGTAATGTTGATTTTGATTCAATGACGGCTATTCTCATAAAGATTTGCATAATCGTTCTTATAACGGCGGTTTTGCAGTGGGTTATGAATGTTCTCAATAACCGCATAACATTTAATGTTGTTCGTGATATGAGAAACAAAGCATTCAGAAAAATACAGGTGCTTCCGTTCGGTTATCTGGATACTCACCCAAGCGGTGTAACAGTAAGTAAAGTAATCGCTGACGCAGATATGCTTGCTGACGGTCTTTTAATGGGATTTACACAGTTATTCACGGGTGTTGTAACAATTATCGGAACGCTTGCGTTTATGATTTATATTAATTTCTGGATTGCGCTTGTTGTAGTAGTTCTCACTCCGATGTCATTTTTGATTGCCCGCTTTATTGCAAAGAGAACATATAAAATGTTCCGTCTGCAAAGTGAGGCGAGGGGAGATCAAACTGCTTTCGTTGATGAAATGATTACAAATCAGAAAGTAACGGAAGCTTACGGTCACAAATCCGAAAATCAGACTAAATTTGAAGAGATAAACGACAAACTCAGTAAATATTCTTTAGACGCAACTTTTTATTCATCAATATCAAACCCTGCAACAAGATTTGTAAACAGCGTTGTTTATGCCGCTGTTGCACTTTTCGGTGCTTTTCTTGCAATAAGAGGAAATATAACGGTTGGTATTTTATCAAGTTTCCTTGCGTATGCAACTCAGTATACTAAACCGTTCAACGAAATCAGCGGCGTAGTTACGGAACTTCAAAACGCTATTGCCTGTGCAGGAAGACTTATAGACCTTATTGAAGAAAAAGAGGTTAAACAAGACACTGAAGACAGCGTAAAACTTACAGATGTCAAAGGTAATATTGATGTTGAAAATGTAAGCTTCAGTTATACTGCAGATAAGAAGCTTATTGAAAATCTCAGTATAAATGTTAAACAGGGAATGAGAGTTGCGATAGTAGGGCCTACAGGCTGCGGAAAAACAACCCTTATCAATCTTCTTATGAAGTTTTATGATGTCAACAGCGGTGAGATATTTGCGGATTCTGTGGGCTACTCCAAAATAAATGTTAAATCACTTCGCTCATCATTTGGAATGGTGCTTCAGGATACTTGGCTGAAATCAGGTACTATTTTGGATAATATCAAAATGGGTAAGCCTGACGCCTCTATGGAAGAAGTTGTTGAGGCTGCTAAAAAAGCTCATTCACATTCTTTCATTAAGAGAATGCCTGACGGATACAACACATATATAGGTATGGACGGAGGAAATCTGTCTCAGGGTCAAAAACAGCTTTTGTGTATTACAAGACTTATGCTTGTTAACCCGCCTATGCTAATTCTTGATGAAGCAACTTCAAGTATCGACACAAGAACGGAAATAAGAATACAGAAAGCGTTTGAAATTCTTATGAAAGGCAAAACAACATTTATTGTTGCACACCGTCTTTCAACTATTAAAAACGCAGATATGATTCTTGTAATGAATAACGGTTCGGTTATCGAAAAAGGAACTCATACAGAGTTGCTTGATAAAAAAGGATTTTATTATAATCTTTATAACAGTCAGTTCAGCGGACTTGAAAGATAAAACACAAATTATAAGAAAGAGGTTTTGTGATGGATTTACTTTCGGAAATTTTGGGAAAAATAGATAGCTTTGTATGGGGTCCCGTTACACTCGTTTTGCTTGTGGGAACAGGTATTTTTCTTACAATTCGCTTAAAATTTCTCCCTTGGCGTTATTTACCCCGTTCATTGAAAATGGTATTCAGCCCCGAGTCAAGAAGAACGGATAAGGGCAAGGGCGATATTTCGCCTTTCTCAGCGCTTATGACTGCTCTTGCAGGCACTATCGGCACAGGTAACATCGTAGGTGTTGCAACTGCTATGATTACAGGCGGCCCCGGCGCACTTGTTTGGATGTGGATTGCTGCCGCTTTTGGTATTTCAACAAAATACGCAGAATGTGCTCTCGCCATTAAGTATAGGGAAACAAATGAAAAGGGCGAAATGTGCGGCGGACCTATGTATACTATTAAGAATGCGTTTAAGCATAAAGGTTTTGCAATGTTTCTCGCCGGTGCTTTTGCGGTGTTTACTGTAATGGCGTCATTCGGCATAGGAAATCTGTCGCAGGCAAACTCAATTTCATCATCAATGAATCAAACTTTCACTGTTCCTTCATGGGTTACGGGAACAGTACTTGCCGTATTCACTGCAATAATAATTTTCGGCGGAATTAAATCAATATCAAAGGTATCTTCTGTTTTGGTTCCTGCTATGGCTGCGTTCTATATTATTGCAGGTCTTATCGTAATCGGATGTAACTATAAAAATGTTCCCGCAGGTTTAGCAACCATTTGGTCTATGGCGTTCGGCGGAAAAGCTGTTGCAGGCGGTGTGGCAGGAACTATAACCGTTTCAGTTATGCAGAGTGTCAGATACGGCGTAGCACGCGGTGTGTTCTCAAATGAAGCCGGTCTCGGTTCAGCCGCAATTACAGCTTCGTCCGTTACTACTGACAGCCATGTAAATCAGGGCTACATAAATATGTGCGGCACATTTATTGATACTATTATAGTTTGCTCAATTACTGGTCTTGCAATTGCTTCTTCGGGCGTTATCGGTATGACTGATGCTAACGGAGAACTTCTTTCAGGTGCAAATTTAACTATTGCCGCTTTCGAATCAGTTCTCGGAAAGCCCGGCGCAATTATTGTAACTATTGGTATTCTTATGTTTGCATTTTCAACAATTCTCGGTTGGGAATATCAGGGTGAAAAGGCTCTTGAGTATCTTTTTAAAAAGAGAATTGTATGCTACATTTACAGAGTGATTTTTGCCGTTATGGTTTTTGTAGGCTCAGTAGTAGCTCTTGATATTGCGTGGTCTTTCAGCGATATTGCTAACGGACTTATGGCAATACCTAACCTTATTTCTCTTGTAGTACTTTCCGGAGTCTTGGCTCGTGATACGCTTAAACATCACGAAAGTAATAAAAATTCACTCAATTAATATCTTAACAAACTTAGATTTTTGTTGACTTTTTATAATAAACATTATAACTGTCTCTTATACACATCTCCGAGCCCACGAGACCGAGGCTGATCTCG
>ERZ1027013.547-NODE-547-length-13629-cov-4.941653_pt1 | contig 13629 bp, 7 predicted proteins | sample MGYA00519446_ERZ1027013 | MGnify/ENA primary metagenome ERZ1027013 (study PRJEB26926, sample SAMN06164699) | human gut metagenome | biome: ENVO:00009003; feature: ENVO:2100002; material: ENVO:00002003 | host: Homo sapiens | place: USA | collected 2012 ... | reverse complement strand
CGGAAGCTATCTCACCCGTTGCCGATCAGGACTGGCCTGCCTATGGTCGCAATCAGGAAGGTCAACGCTTTTCACCTCTGAAACAAATTAACGCCGATAACGTCCATAATCTGAAAGAAGCCTGGGTGTTCCGTACTGGCGATGTGAAGCAGCCGAACGATCCGGGCGAAATCACCAATGAAGTGACGCCGATTAAAGTGGGCGACACCCTTTACCTGTGTACCGCTCACCAGCGCCTGTTTGCGCTCGATGCCGCCAGCGGCAAAGAGAAATGGCATTACGATCCTGAGCTGAAAACTAACGAGTCTTTCCAGCACGTAACCTGCCGTGGCGTCTCTTATCATGAAGCCAAAGCAGAAACGGCTTCACCGGAAGTGATGGCGGATTGCCCGCGTCGTATCATTCTTCCGGTCAATGATGGTCGACTGATTGCGATTAACGCTGAAAACGGCAAACTGTGCGAAACCTTCGCCAATAAAGGCGTGCTCAATCTGCAAAGCAATATGCCAGACACCAAACCGGGTCTGTATGAACCGACTTCGCCACCGATTATCACCGATAAAACCATCGTGATGGCCGGTTCAGTTACCGATAACTTCTCAACCCGCGAAACGTCTGGCGTGATCCGTGGTTTTGATGTCAACACCGGGGAGCTGCTGTGGGCTTTTGATCCCGGCGCGAAAGATCCGAACGCAATCCCGTCTGACGAACACACCTTTACCTTTAACTCGCCAAACTCCTGGGCACCAGCGGCCTATGACGCGAAGCTGGATCTGGTCTATCTGCCGATGGGCGTGACCACGCCGGATATCTGGGGCGGTAACCGCACACCGGAACAGGAACGTTATGCCAGCTCGATTCTGGCGCTGAATGCCACTACCGGGAAACTGGCGTGGAGCTACCAGACCGTTCACCACGACCTGTGGGACATGGATCTTCCGGCACAGCCGACGCTGGCGGACATCACCGTTAATGGTCAGAAAGTGCCAGTTATTTACGCTCCGGCGAAAACCGGCAACATTTTTGTGCTCGATCGTCGCAATGGCGAACTGGTGGTTCCGGCCCCGGAAAAACCGGTGCCGCAAGGTGCTGCGAAAGGCGATTACGTTACTCCGACCCAGCCGTTCTCTGAACTGAGCTTCCGTCCGAAGAAAGATTTGAGCGGTGCGGATATGTGGGGAGCCACCATGTTTGACCAACTGGTGTGCCGCGTGATGTTCCACCAGATGCGCTATGAAGGCATTTTCACGCCGCCATCTGAACAGGGCACGCTGGTCTTCCCGGGTAACCTGGGAATGTTTGAATGGGGCGGGATTTCCGTTGATCCAAATCGTGAAGTGGCAATTGCCAACCCAATGGCACTGCCGTTTGTTTCGAAACTGATCCCACGCGGTCCGGGTAACCCGATGGAGCAGCCGAAAGATGCCAAAGGCACGGGTACGGAATCCGGCATTCAGCCACAGTACGGTGTACCGTATGGTGTCACGCTCAACCCGTTCCTCTCACCGTTTGGTCTGCCGTGTAAACAGCCAGCATGGGGTTATATCTCGGCGCTGGATCTGAAAACCAATGAAGTGGTGTGGAAGAAACGTATTGGTACGCCGCAAGACAGTATGCCGTTCCCGATGCCTGTACCGGTGCCGTTCAATATGGGTATGCCGATGCTGGGCGGGCCAATCTCCACGGCGGGTAACGTGCTGTTTATCGCTGCTACGGCAGATAACTACCTGCGCGCTTACAACATGAGCAACGGTGAAAAACTGTGGCAGGGCCGTTTACCAGCGGGTGGTCAGGCGACGCCAATGACCTATGAAGTGAATGGCAAGCAGTATGTGGTGATCTCCGCAGGCGGTCACGGTTCATTTGGTACGAAGATGGGCGACTATATTGTGGCTTATGCGCTGCCGGATGATGTGAAATAACCATAATGCCCGGAGAGATCCGGGCATATTTCCGAATACGGTCTTTTTATACCGTAAACCCTAACATCATCCCCGTATCTTCATGCTCCAGCAGATGGCAGTGCGCCATATAAGCATGTTCTTTCGGTGCGTTGTGATTAAACTTCACCAGCACTTCACTGACATTGCCTTCTACCTTAACGGTATCTTTCCAGCCCGCGCGATGAGCCGCTGGCGGTTTGCCATTTTCTGACAAGATACGGAACTGGGTGCCGTGAATATGGAACGGATGCAGCATCATGTCGCCCACGCCAGAGATAACCCAACGTTCGTACTGCCCTTTCGCCGCCGCAAACATCGGCTTATTCATATCAAACGCCTGACCGTTGATTTTATTGGCATGGTGGAAATCGAACTTCCCGCCGTGGTTCATATGATTCATATTACCGTGCCCCATATGGCCCATCATCTGGCTGTGATCCATTCCGGCCATCGCCTGATCGCCATATTTCTCCATTAGCATCTGCATACCCATCATATCGAGCATCGGGTCCATAGAAAGTTGCAGCTTGCGTACCGTCAGCCCTTCCAGCGAAGGTAACGCAGGCAGGCTACTTAATGTGTCTGGCAAAGCACCGGAGGCACTAATAGCAATCGGCTGAATCCGCATTACCGGATGCGGCTTGTCAAACGGCGCAATCGCCATCCCCATCTGGCTGACCGGTAGCGTCACCAGGTCAAAGGGTTTGTTGTCGTTAACCTCCACCAGCACTTCAAAACGCTCGCCCATCAGCACCGGCAGCTCGCTCACCTTCACCGGTTCAGGTAGCAGACCACCGTCGCTGGCAATCACATACAGCGGGCGATTGTCGCTGGTGGCGAAATTGAGCGAGCGGGCATTACAGCCATTGAGCAAACGCAGGCGCAGCCAACCACGCGGGGCAGCGTGTTGTGGGTAGATTGCACCGTTGGTCAGCAGCGTATCGCCAAACCAGCCCACGGCGGCGGTCATCACATCCAGTTGATAATCAATCTGCCCATCAGCGTTAAATTTTTTATCCTGAACAATCACCGGAACATCATCGATACCCCACTGTTTTGGCAGCATTAATTTCAGGACCTCGTCATCTTCAATTACCACCAGCCCAGCCAACCCCATCGCCACCTGTCGCCCGGTCTTGCCATGTTGATGTGGATGGAACCAGCAAGTAGCGGCAGGTTGATCAACGTTCAACGTCACCGAGCGCTTGCCACCTGGCAGAATAATTCCCTGCGGGCCGCCGTCGACTTCACCCGGTACTTCCAGCCCGTGCCAGTGCAACGTCGTCTCTTCCGTCAGTTGGTTATAGATATCAACCGTTACCGCTTTGCCGCGCTGTAATTTCACCGCCGGCCCCAGCAGATTGCCGTTATAGCCCCAGGTAGTTGCAGTTTTCTCGCCAAAGGTAGACTGACCTGCGCCAATAGTTAACTGAATGCGATTACGGGCATCGGTCGTGAGCAAATCAGGGATCGGTAACGTTGGGCGTTCCGCCGCAAAGACTGCGCGGCTCCACAGCGGCAAGGCTGAAGCCACACCCAGCGCGACGGAATATTTTAAGAAATCACGACGTTGCATAGTTATTTCCTTATTCTTAAGCAGGCGAAACAAAATCAAACGTTGAGCATAGTCCTTCCCCTTACGGGAAGGTCAAGCCGCAGACACAATTTAATCGACAATAATGGTCGTCGCCTCGCTCGCAGTGTGCTAACGTTTATCTTCTTTAAGCCCCTGGTAGAAGCAATGAAGACGTTTTTCAGAACAGTGTTATTCGGCAGCCTGATGGCCGTTTGCGCAAACAGTTACGCGCTCAGCGAGTCTGAAGCCGAAGATATGGCCGATTTAACGGCAGTTTTTGTCTTTCTGAAGAACGATTGTGGTTACCAGAACTTACCTAACGGGCAAATTCGTCGCGCACTGGTCTTTTTCGCCCAGCAAAACCAGTGGGATCTCAGTAATTACGACACCTTCGACATGAAAGCCCTCGGTGAAGACAGCTACCGCGATCTCAGCGGCATTGGCATTCCCGTCGCTAAAAAGTGCAAAGCCCTGGCCCGCGATTCCTTAAGCCTGCTTGCCTACGTCAAATAATCCCTGATACCTTTTTGTAGAAATATTGACCGTGCATCCGCGGTCAATGTTAGCTATTATGTTGCGCCCTTTTTTTACGGGTGTTAACAAAGGAGGTATCAACCCATGGCCGAAAAAAAACAGTGGCATGAAACGCTACACGACCAGTTTGGGCAGTACTTTGCGGTAGATAACGTTCTGTATCATGAAAAGACCGATCACCAGGATCTGATCATTTTTGAGAACGCTGCATTTGGTCGCGTAATGGCGCTGGATGGCGTAGTACAAACCACCGAGCGCGACGAGTTTATCTATCATGAGATGATGACCCATGTTCCGCTACTGGCCCATGGTCACGCGAAACATGTGCTGATTATCGGCGGCGGCGACGGTGCCATGCTGCGTGAAGTAACCCGACATAAAAACGTTGAGTCAATCACGATGGTGGAAATCGATGCGGGTGTCGTATCGTTCTGCCGTCAGTATCTACCCAACCATAACGCCGGTAGCTACGACGATCCGCGCTTTAAGCTGGTGATCGACGATGGCGTCAATTTCGTTAATCAAACCAGCCAGACCTTTGATGTCATTATCTCCGACTGCACCGATCCTATCGGTCCCGGCGAAAGCCTTTTCACTTCGGCATTTTATGAAGGCTGCAAACGTTGCCTGAATCCTGGCGGTATCTTCGTCGCACAAAACGGCGTCTGCTTTTTACAGCAGGAAGAAGCCATCGACAGCCATCGCAAACTCAGCCATTACTTCAGCGACGTTGGCTTTTATCAGGCGGCGATCCCGACCTATTACGGCGGTATCATGACTTTTGCATGGGCGACAGATAACGACGCCTTACGCCATCTCTCAACCGAAATTATTCAGGCGCGTTTTCTCGCTTCTGGCCTGAAATGCCGTTATTACAATCCGGCAATCCATACGGCAGCTTTTGCCTTACCTCAGTATCTGCAAGACGCACTGGCTTCACAGCCGTCCTAAGGAGAAGATAAGAAATTGAAAAAACTGAAACTGCATGGCTTTAATAATCTGACCAAAAGTCTGAGTTTTTGTATTTACGATATCTGCTACGCCAAAACTGCCGAAGAGCGCGACGGTTATATTGCTTATATCGATGAACTCTATAATGCCAACCGTCTGACCGAAATCCTGTCAGAAACCTGTTCCATTATCGGGGCCAATATTCTTAACATCGCCCGCCAGGATTACGAACCACAGGGTGCCAGCGTCACTATTCTGGTGAGTGAAGAACCGGTCGACCCGAAACTCATCGACAAAACAGAACACCCCGGCCCACTGCCAGAAACGGTCGTTGCCCATCTCGATAAAAGTCATATTTGCGTACATACCTACCCGGAAAGTCATCCTGAAGGCGGTTTATGTACCTTCCGCGCCGATATTGAAGTCTCTACCTGCGGCGTGATTTCTCCGCTGAAGGCGCTGAATTACCTGATCCACCAGCTTGAGTCCGATATCGTAACCATTGATTATCGCGTGCGCGGTTTTACCCGCGACATTAACGGTATGAAGCACTTTATCGACCATGAGATTAATTCGATTCAGAACTTTATGTCTGACGATATGAAGGCGCTGTATGACATGGTGGATGTGAACGTCTATCAGGAAAATATCTTCCATACCAAGATGTTGCTTAAAGAGTTCGACCTTAAGCACTACATGTTCCACACCAAACCGGAAGATTTAACCGACAGCGAGCGCCAGGAAATTACCGCTGCGCTGTGGAAAGAAATGCGCGAGATTTATTACGGGCGCAATATGCCAGCTGTTTAACGGCTCTGGCGGAGCTCCCAGGCTCCGCCAGATTTATTTACTTCTGCTGCACGAAATTGCGGTAAGCCGCCACGACCTGCAGAAAATCCTCAACGCCGCATAGCGACAGGCTTTCTTCGTCGTAGTAGTTCATCCCCTCTTCCATTTCATCGCCAGCGAATTCCAGTTGATTGGCGCGAACCATCACCTCTTCACCGTCCATCCACAGGGTGTATTCATGCCCTGCCCGTTGCCAGGACCGTTCGCTACCTTTCAGTGCGTGCGCTGCTTGTTCCACTTCATCAAGCAAGGCCAGGTTTTCTTTCACCTCTTCATTAAACCAGTGCCCGACCACTTCATGCCCCATGGACATACGCACCTTTACCACTCCGGTAATATCGCGCAGAAATTCGTAATCCATAGTGTGTTCCTCTGCTCCCGGCAATGCGCCGAAATCGCATTGCGCCATTGATGTAATTATCGCAGCCTTACCGGAGAAAAACAGCGGAACGGCGATGGTTTAGAAATAAAAAATGCCCGGGAATCTCATTCACCGGGCATTGTGTCGTTTATGCGCAGCGCGTGCGCTTACTTATTACACCGCAGTCTGGAAAATCACCCCATCGGCTTTTTCGGTGTACTGAGAAAGCTGGTTGAAGTTCAGATAACGATAAGTATCAACGGCAGTTTTATCTACTTGCGCAACGTAGGTCTGGTACTCTTCCGGCGTCGGCAGTTTGACAATCAGCGCCGCAACAGCCGCCAGTTCTGCAGAAGCCAGGAAGACATTCGCGCCAGTCCCCAGACGGTTCGGGAAGTTACGGGTAGAGGTGGAAACCACCGTCGCACCGTCTGCTACACGCGCCTGGTTACCCATACACAGGGAACAGCCAGGGATCTCGATACGCGCACCGCTCTTACCGAAGACGCTGTAGTAGCCTTCTTCAGTCAACTGTGCGGCGTCCATACGGGTTGGCGGTGCCACCCACAGGCGGGTCGGCAACTGGCCTTTATGCGCATCCAGCAGTTTACCCGCAGCACGGAAGTGACCGATGTTAGTCATGCAAGAACCGATAAATACTTCGTCGATCTTCTCGCCCTGTACCGCAGACAGCGGACGCGCGTCATCCGGGTCGTTCGGAGCACACAGGATTGGCTCTTTAATATCCGCCAGATCGATGTCAATCACTGCCGCGTATTCCGCATCTGCATCGGCTTCCAGCAGCTCAGGATTCGCCAGCCATTTTTCCATGCCCTGAATACGACGTTCGAGGGTACGACGATCGCCATAACCTTCCGCGATCATCCACTTCAGCAGGACGATGTTAGAGTTCAGGTATTCGATGATCGGTTCTTTGTTCAGCTTGATAGTACAACCAGCGGCAGAACGCTCAGCGGACGCATCGGTCAGTTCAAATGCCTGCTCAACTTTCAGATCCGGCAGACCTTCAATTTCCAGAATGCGACCAGAGAAGATGTTTTTCTTGCCTTTCTTCTCAACGGTCAGCAGACCTTGTTTGATCGCATACAGCGGGATCGCGTGTACCAGATCGCGCAGGGTGATGCCCGGCTGCATTTTGCCTTTGAAGCGCACCAGAACGGATTCCGGCATATCCAGCGGCATTACGCCTGTTGCGGCTGCAAATGCCACCAGACCAGAACCCGCCGGGAAAGAGATACCGATCGGGAAACGGGTATGGGAGTCACCTCCGGTACCGACGGTATCCGGCAGCAGCATACGGTTCAGCCAGGAGTGGATTACGCCGTCACCCGGACGCAGCGACACACCGCCACGGTTCATAATGAAGTCCGGCAGCGTGTGGTGCGTGTTCACGTCAACTGGCTTCGGATACGCCGCGGTGTGGCAGAAAGACTGCATCACCAGGTCAGCCGAGAAGCCCAGGCACGCCAGGTCTTTCAGTTCATCACGGGTCATCGGGCCGGTGGTGTCCTGAGAGCCTACAGAAGTCATTTTCGGTTCGCAGTACGCGCCCGGACGAATGCCTTTCACGCCACAGGCACGGCCTACCATTTTCTGCGCCAGCGAGAAGCCGCGATCGCTCTCAGCGACATCTTTCGCCTGACGGAACACATCACTGTGCGGCAGACCAAGTGCTTCACGCGCTTTGGTGGTCAGGCCACGCCCGATAATCAGCGGGATACGGCCGCCAGCACGCACTTCATCAATCAGCACGTCGGTTTTCAGTTCGAAGGTCGCCAGCAGTTCGCCTGTTTCGTGGTTACGCACTTCACCTTTGTACGGGTAAACGTCAATCACGTCGCCCATGTTCAGGTTAGAGACGTCGACTTCGATTGGCAGTGCACCCGCGTCTTCCATCGTGTTAAAGAAGATGGGTGCAATTTTACCGCCGAGGCACAAACCACCGCCGCGTTTGTTCGGCACATGTGGAATATCATCGCCCATAAACCACAGAACGGAGTTAGTGGCGGATTTACGCGAAGAACCCGTACCCACAACGTCACCGACGTACGCCAGCGGGAAACCTTTCTGTTGCAGAGCTTCGATTTGCTTGATCGGACCAACAACACCAGGCTGGTCTGGCTCAATACCTTCACGGGCGTTTTTCAGCATCGCCAGCGCGTGCAGTGGGATATCCGGGCGTGACCACGCATCCGGTGCCGGAGAAAGGTCATCGGTGTTAGTTTCGCCAGTGACTTTGAAGACGGTAACGGTCAGTTTTTCAGCCAGCGCCGGGCGATTCAGGAACCATTCGGCATCCGCCCAGGACTGCATTACCTGCTTCGCATATTCGTTGCCTGCTTTCGCTTTCTCTTCTACGTCATAGAAGTTATCGAACATCAGCAGTGTGTGAGAAAGTGCTTTGGCAGCGATCGGTGCCAGTTTGGCATCATCCAGCGCGTCGATCAGCGGATGAATGTTGTAACCACCCTGCATGGTGCCCAGCAGTTCGATGGCTTTTTCCGGAGTCAGCAGAGGGGATTTGGCTTCGCCTTTCGCGATAGCAGCCAGGAAGCCTGCTTTGACATAGGCGGCTTCATCGACGCCAGGGGGAACACGGTTGGTTAACAGATCTAACAGGAATTCTTCTTCGCCCGCGGGCGGGTTTTTCAGCAGCTCTACAAGTGCGGCCATTTGGTTTGCATCCAGGGGTTTGGGCGCAATCCCCTCAGCGGCACGCTCAGCTACGTGCTTACGGTATTCTTCTAGCACGACGGTTCTCCTCGCTCTCATTGTCATAGTGCGGCAGGCGATTCTCTTCACGCTCCTGTGAGACAGCAGTTTGTAGGGTAAATGCCCAGTACCGCAACGGGCAGAATAGCAGGATTTTGACGATGTGTTAATCTGTTTACAAAAAAGCAACATAAAAAAGTGGCTGAATCGTTAAGGATGGTCTAGAGATTGTTTCCCTCCGTAAAAACTTCGTTAATTCGCATGGTGATAATCACCTTTCTCAACGAATCCCAAGATTAGTCAAAATTTAAACTACCGCCTCTTTATACTCGGATTCACAGCACCTGCGGGTGGCAGTTCGCCGACCATTGCGATTTCCTTGAGATCCGAATTATGAAAATGACTTTGCCGTTTAAACCCCATGTGCTGGCGCTAATTTGCAGTGCCGGGCTTTGTGCCGCCTCTACCGGGCTATATATAAAAAGCCGCACAGTGGAAGCGCCTGTGGAACCGCAATCGACACAACAGACTGCGCCTGACATCACCGCAGTTACGCTTCCTGCAACGGTTTCCGCACCGCCCGTAACGCCCGCCGTCGTCAAATCCGCATTCAGCACTGCACAAATCGATCAATGGGTTGCGCCTGTCGCGCTGTACCCCGATTCTCTGCTTTCACAAGTGTTAATGGCATCAACCTATCCGGCAAACGTTGCTCAAGCAGTGCAATGGTCGCACGATAATCCACTTAAACAAGGCGATGCTGCTATTCAGGCGGTATCTGACCAGCCGTGGGACGCCAGCGTTAAATCACTGGTGGCCTTTCCACAATTGATGGCATTGATGGGCGAAAACCCGCAATGGGTGCAAAACCTGGGCGATGCTTTTCTGGCGCAGCCGCAGGACGTGATGGACTCGGTACAGCGATTGCGGCAACTGGCGCAACAAACCGGCTCGCTGAAGTCATCAACCGAACAGAAAGTTATTACCACAACGAAGAAAGCTGTACCGGTAACACAGACAGTCACGGCTCCCGTCATACCATCCAATACCGTTTCAACTGCCAGCCCCGTCATTACAGAGCCTGCAACAACCGTCATTTCCATTGAGCCCGCCAATCCTGATGTGGTCTATATTCCCAACTACAACCCAACCGTGGTTTACGGGAACTGGGCCAATACTGCGTATCCGCCGGTTTATCTGCCACCACCAGCCGGAGAACCGTTTATTGACAGCTTTGTGCGCGGATTCGGCTATAGCATGGGTGTTGCTACCACGTACGCACTATTCAGCAGCATCGACTGGGACGACGACGATCATGACCATCATCATCATGACGATGATGATTATCATCACCACGATGGCGGTCATCGTGACGGTAATGGCTGGCAACACAACGGCGACAACATCAATATCGACGTCAACAATTTCAACCGTATCACCGGTGAGCATCTTACTGATAAGAATATGGCATGGCGGCACAATCCAAACTACCGTAATGGTGTGCCCTATCATGATCAGGATATGGCAAAGCGGTTTCATCAAACCGATGTCAACGGCGGAATGAGCGCCACGCAGCTACCTGCTCCAACACGCGACAGCCAGCGTCAGGCGGCAGCAAGTCAGTTTCAGCAACGAACACACGCCGCCCCCGTCATTACACGAGATACCCAACGTCAGGCAGCGGCACAGCGGTTTAATGAAGCTGAAAACTATGGGAGCTATGACGACTTCCGCGACTTCAGCCGTCGCCAACCACTGACCCAGCAACAAAAGGACGCCGCTCGTCAGCGTTATCAGTCGGCCTCGCCTGAGCAGCGCCAGGCAGTCCGCGAGAAAATGCAGACTAACCCACAGATCCAGCAGCGAAGAGACGCAGCGCGTGAGCGTATTCAGTCCGCCTCGCCTGAGCAGCGCCAGGTGTTTAAGGAAAAAGTACAGCAGCGCCCACTGAACCAACAGCAACGTGATAACGCCCGCCAGCGTGTTCAATCAGCATCACCTGAACAACGTCAGGTTTTTCGGGAAAAAGTTCAGGAGAGCCGCCCACAACGTCTAAACGACAGTAACCATACTGTCAGGCTGAATAACGAGCAACGGTCAGCAGTACGCGAACGTCTCTCTGAGCGCGGAGCAAGGCGACAGGAAAGGTAAATTGCAGACGTAAAAAAAGCGGCGTGGTTAGCCGCTTTTTTAATTGCCGGATGTTCCGGCAAACGAACAATTACTTCTTCTTCGCTTTCGGGTTCGGCAGGTCGGTAATGCTACCTTCGAACACTTCTGCCGCCAGGCCCACAGACTCGTGCAGAGTCGGGTGCGCGTGGATGGTCAGTGCGATGTCTTCAGCATCACAACCCATTTCGATTGCCAGGCCGATTTCACCCAGCAGCTCGCCGCCGTTGGTACCGACAATCGCACCACCGATCACACGGTGAGATTCTTTGTCGAAAATCAGCTTGGTCATACCGTCTGCGCAGTCGGAAGCGATAGCACGACCAGAAGCAGCCCACGGGAAGGTGGCGGTTTCATAGCTGATGCCTTTCTCTTTCGCTTCTTTCTCAGTCAGACCTACCCATGCAACTTCTGGTTCGGTATAGGCGATGGACGGGATAACTTTCGGATCGAAGTAGTGTTTCTTACCGGCGATAACTTCAGCGGCAACGTGACCTTCGTGAACACCTTTGTGTGCCAGCATCGGCTGACCGACGATATCGCCGATAGCAAAGATGTGCGGTACGTTGGTACGCAGCTGTTTGTCAACGCGGATGAAACCACGGTCGTCCACTTCCACGCCAGCTTTGCCTGCGTCGAGGTTTTTACCGTTCGGCACACGACCAATCGCTACCAGCACGGCGTCGTAACGCTGCGGTTCAGCGGGTGCTTTTTTGCCTTCCATCGTCACATAAATACCGTCTTCTTTCGCTTCAACGGCGGTAACTTTGGTTTCCAGCATCAGGTTGAATTTCTTGCTGATACGCTTGGTGAAGACTTTAACGATGTCTTTGTCAGCTGCCGGGATAACCTGGTCGAACATTTCAACCACGTCAATCTGTGAACCCAGCGCGTGGTATACGGTGCCCATTTCCAGACCGATGATACCGCCACCCATTACCAGCAGGCGTTCTGGTACTTCTTTCAGTTCCAGCGCGTCAGTGGAGTCCCAGATACGCGGATCTTCATGCGGAATAAACGGCAGTTGGATCGGGCGAGAACCCGCTGCAATGATCGCATTGTCGAAGTTGATCACGGTTTTGCCGTTCTCACCTTCAACTTCCAGGGTGTTAGCCCCGGTGAATTTACCCAGACCGTTGACCACTTTGACTTTGCGGCCTTTCGCCATACCAGCCAGACCACCGGTCAGCTGATTGATCACTTTCTCTTTCCAGGTACGAATCTTGTCAATATCGGTTTTCGGTTCGCCGAAGACGATACCGTGTTCAGCCAGCGCTTTGGCTTCTTCGATAACTTTTGCTACGTGCAGCAGTGCTTTAGAAGGGATACAGCCGACGTTCAGGCAAACACCGCCAAGGGTGTTGTAACGTTCTACGATTACGGTTTCCAGACCTAAATCAGCGCAACGGAAGGCAGCGGAGTAACCTGCGGGGCCTGCCCCAAGTACCACGACCTGAGTTTTGATTTCAGTACTCATCATGACCTCTATATATTTATCTCCGGCGGTCATACCCGTCGTCTTTCAGGCCGCAGCGGCGTTAGCTTCACGCCCTCACCCCAGTCACTTACTTATGTAAGCTCCTGGGGATTCTGGCGCTTGCTACCTTGCTGCACCCAGAAATCCATAGGGTATGTGAAGTAATACCCTAACCACCACCGGGTCGTTCTATCCGTCGGTATTTTACAAAATTGTTAACAATTTTTAAACAACAAACGGCAACCGATTTGTCTATTCGCTAATAACCTCAATACATTCATGAGATTACCAGAAAAAAGCCGGCCGTTGGGCCGGCTCTTTTACTTACATCACCAGACGGCGAATGTCAGACAGCGTGTTGTTAATGATGGTAATGAAACGGGCACCATCAGCACCGTCGATCACGCGGTGGTCGAAGGAGAGAGAAATCGGCAGCATCAGACGCGGCACGAACTCTTTACCATTCCACACCGGCTCCATCGCGGACTTGGAAACGCCGAGGATAGCCACTTCCGGCGCGTTCACAATCGGCGCGAAGTGGGTAGTACCCAGGCCGCCGATGCTGGAGATGGTGAAGCAACCGCCCTGCATTTCGCCCGCAGTCAGCTTACCGTCACGCGCTTTCTTAGAAATAGTCATCAGCTCGCGAGACAGCTCGATGATGCCTTTCTTGTTGACGTCTTTGAATACCGGAACAACCAGACCGTTCGGGGTATCCACCGCCACACCGATGTTGATGTATTTCTTCAGGGTCAGACGCTGACCGTCTTCCGACAACGAACTGTTGAAGCGAGGCATCTGCTCAAGAGCTGCAGCAACGGCTTTCATGATGAAGACAACCGGGGTGATCTTCACATCCAGCTTACGTTTCGCCGCTTCTTCGTTCTGCTGTTTACGGAACGCTTCCAGCTCGGTGATATCGGTTTTGTCGAAGTGAGTAACATGCGGGATCATCACCCAGTTACGGCTCAGGTTCGCACCAGAAATTTTCTGGATACGGCCCAGTTCCACTTCCTGTCTCTTATACACATCTCCG
>ERZ1027013.538-NODE-538-length-13729-cov-13.388109_pt1 | contig 13729 bp, 11 predicted proteins | sample MGYA00519446_ERZ1027013 | MGnify/ENA primary metagenome ERZ1027013 (study PRJEB26926, sample SAMN06164699) | human gut metagenome | biome: ENVO:00009003; feature: ENVO:2100002; material: ENVO:00002003 | host: Homo sapiens | place: USA | collected 2012 ... | reverse complement strand
TCGGTCTCGTGGGCTCGGAGATGTGTATAAGAGACAGTTTAATAGCAATTGGTTTTTCAACAAAATCACCCGCCTTGGTATTTATAGTATGTTTCTTATTCTTATATTTCTATTTTAAAAAGTATAAGAAATTGAGTATAAAAGTACTCATACCGATAGCAATAGTAATTTTATTATTCGGCACTTTCCAAATAAATGAATACCTTCTTGACGATACATCTCCCAGGCATGTATTTTTTGAATATGCCTTTAAAACTGCAAACAGATTCTTCCCTCTCGGTTCCGGCTTTGCAACATTCGGTTCTGCACAGGCAGCGCGTGATTATTCGGTTTTATATTATGAATACGGATTTGATAAAATGTGGGGCTTAAGTCCGGAATATCCTATGTTCCTGCATGATAATTATTGGCAAACAATAATCGGTCAATTTGGTTATATAGGATTTGTCATCTTTATAGTTGTATATTTAAGGTTATTTAATTCACTTCCAAACAGGAATGTTGATTTTGCAAAAAAAGCTTTTATGTATGCTACATTTGCACAATATATGATACACGCAACTGGTGCAGGAATTATGACAAGTTCTTCCGGTATGATTGGATTTATAGTGTTGGCATTGTGTACAACAAAATCAGAAGAATCAACTGAACAAACTAAACTGCCAAAAATAAAATTTAAATTTAATTGAAATGGATAGACTATTATACACTTTTTATGTTAACATTAAATTCTATTTGAGAGACTACCTTTTATTTCCGCTTTTAATCGTTGCTTTATTTTGTATCTTTAAAATTATTTATGATTTTAAAAAAGGGAATAAAAACGGTGATTTTGTTTCGTATTTTCTCTTTCGAGTAAAAAACAAAAACTTCCTATTAAAGTCTATTTTCTCACTATATCTTCTTATAAATGTCAATGCTACCGTTTTTAGCAGATTGCGTTTGGAAAGATTGGACCCTCTGTCAAACATCTGGGGCGGTTGGTGGATAGAAAGCAATAAATATTTTTTTGACTTTTCAGTCGTTTGGAATATTTTAATGTTTCTTCCTATGTGCGCTTTTGTTTTTTTCTATGACCGATATATAAGAAAAAAAGAAAGAACATATTTTCAAACAACTGTTATTTCTACAATCATAAGTTTTTTTAACTCTCTGATTATAGAGATTATGCAAATAATCTTTAAAACCGGAACATTCCAAGTATCAGATTTAGTTTATAATACTTTGGGTGGGTTTTTAGGAGTATTTGTTCTGTTAATCATTAAAAGATTAATCAATTTTCTAATAATAAATACACCATATTTAAAAAATCGATACAGCACAATATGATAAATAAATCTTTTAAGGCAGAAAAATGAAAAAGTATAAATATCTTATAAAAAATGTTGGTGTTCTTACAATAAGCAATTTCGGAAGCAAGGTTTTAAGTTTTTTACTTATACCTCTTTATACCAGCGTATTAACTACTTCCGAATACGGAACATATGATATTTTCCAATCAACAATTTCATTATGTGTTCCTATTCTTTCAGTCAGCATAAGCAGCGCAATGCTTAGATTCCTTATGGACTTTCTGGAAGATAAGACAAAAACCACAGAAACAATCTCTATTGGCATAAAATATATTATTTTTTCAATTTTTGCTTTCTCTTTACTGATTGGTATAAATTATATTTTTGAAATAAATACCGAATTTAAAAAATACAGTCTGCTGATTATATTTATGTACGTAAGCTATCTTATTTATGAGTTTCTGTCAAACATAGCAAGAGGTAGAGATAAAATAACTCTTACTGCCATTTCAGGAATAATAAATTCTATTGTATTGTTAGGTTCAAACATATTGTTCCTTGTTGTTTTTAAATTCGGGCTTAAGGGATATATTGTTGCTTACTGTTTAGGTAACATAATGCCAGCATTATTCATTGCAATTGCTTTAAAATTATGGCGATACATAAGCTTTAAACCAATAAATAAAAGCCTGAGAAAAGAACTCATCTCATATAGCAGACCTTTAATAGTAGACACAATTTCTTGGTGGATAACGAATATTTCAGCAAGATATGTTATTTTGGCATTCTGCGGCGCAGGGGCAAACGGAATATATTCTGTTTCATATAAAATCCCATCAATACTAAATATTTTTCAAGGTATATTTAATCAGGCCTGGACGCTGTCTGCCGTAAAAGAATATAACGAAAAAACAACCGACTTTTGTTCAGAAATATATAATCTCTACAATTGTGGAATGGTTTTTGTTTGCTCCGTACTTCTTATTGCAAACAAACTTATAGCTAAAATATTATTTGCAAATGAGTTTTTTGAAGCTTGGAGATATGCGCCATATTTAATGGTTTCCGTAGTATTCGGTGCAATGTGCGGCGTACTTGGCGGAATGTTTTCCGCATCTAAAAATTCAAGAACAAAAGGAATGTCTACTCTTATAGGCGCCATCGTAAATTTAGCTTGCTGTATTGTATTAGTTTATAAAATCGGACCGTTAGGTGCATCAATTTCTGCACTTCTTTCTTATATTGCTGTTTGGGCAACAAGAATAATCAAAATAAAAAAAGAATTCGATTTGAAAATTAATTTAAAAAGAGATATTTTTGTTTATTTCATTTTAATTATTCAGGCTACAGTATTAATTTTTGAATTACCATTACAATATGAGTTGATTATAGAGATCGCTCTTCTGTTTATTATCTTTATAATGTATTATAAAATCATTATAGGCTACTTAAAAAAACTAAAGGTGAAAATATGAATAACCTTGAAAAAATAAAAAAATCTATTAAAGACGGAAATTTTAAACACAGGTTGTTTACTGTTTTTATTTCATCGCTTGGATATTCAAATACTAATATTGCCGGTCTTGAAATGAGAAACAAGGTTTTTCGATATACAAGAAAAAAATACGGCAAACAAATCGAAAAATTTGTATTACCGTATAACCCTAATAAAAACATAGGTGACAGCAAAAGTAACATATGGATTTGCTGGTTTCAGGGCATTGAAAAGGCACCGGCTTTAGTGAATACCTGTGTAAATTCTGTTTATAAACATATGCCTGATAAGAATATTCATATTATAACTAAAGACAATATGTCTGAATATGTAACATTTCCTCCTCATATAATAGAAAAATGGGAAAAAGGTATAATTTCAAATACTTTTTTATCAGACTTATTGAGAATGGAATTATTAATTAGATACGGAGGTTTATGGCTGGACAGTACAATTCTTCTTACGGGAAGAATACCTGATTATGTGTACCGAAACAATATTTTTATGTACTCAATAATGAGTTCGCACGATGTTACAAGAATATTCAATAATTTTTTTATTTATTCGGACAAAGGTAACGAATTTCTTATCACTTTGCGCGATATACTTTATTTTTATTGGGAAAAAGAAAATACGAACAGAGACTATTTTCAATGGCATATATTTGCTACCCTGTGCGCACCTTACTATAAAGAAATTTTCAAAGATATGCCGTTTATACCTGAAACAATTCCGCACATGCTCTCTCATGTTATATTTAATCAATATGACGAGAATTATTGGAACGAGTTAACTAGTATTACCCCCATTCATAAACTTTCAAATAAGTTTAATATACCTGAAAATTTAGAGGGTACATACTATCAAAAAATTTTTGATGAACATTAAATACAGACTGAAAAAGCACTGAAATCAATTAAGATTTCAGTGCTTTTTATTTTTATTCGTATTCACAAATGATTTTGCGGGTTTTGAGGATTCTTGAAGACGATACTGAAAATTCATCAAGTCCCCACTCCACAAGTTTAGGTATCATTTCGGGGTCTGCCGCTGCTTCACCGCACATTCCAACAGGGATATGTGCATTCACGGCGCTTTTAATGGTTATTTCAATAGCCTTTAATACAGCGGGATTTTTTGCATCATAGAGATATGATATTTCTCTGTTTCCCCTGTCAGCAGCCATTGTATAGCCTGTGAGGTCGTTTGTACCTATGCTGAAGAAATCTGCAACCTTTGCAAGCTCATCAGCACAGAAAACAGCCGCAGGCGTTTCTACCATTATTCCGACGCTCATATCGTCTTTATACTGAACACCCTGCTCTTTGAGCTCTGCTTTACATTCCTCAAGAAGCTCTTTTGCCTTTATAACCTCATCAACAGAGCAAACAAGCGGAAGCATAATTTTTATATTTCCGTAGCAAGCCGCACGCAAAAGCGCTTTGAGCTGAACTTTGAAAAGCTCTGTATTTTTAAGGCAATAGCGTATTGCACGAAGACCGAGAAACGGGTTTTCCTCTTTTTCAATCTGGAGATAATCAATATTTTTATCTCCGCCAACATCGAGCGTTCTTATGATAACTTCTTTGCCGCCCATCGCCTTTGCAACGGTGCTGTAAGCCTCAAACTGCTCGTTTTCGCTCGGTGCCTCAGTTCTGTCCATATAAAGGAATTCCGTTCTGAAAAGACCAATTCCCTCTGCACCGTTTACAACAGCGTTATGAACATCCTCTGCCTTTGCAATATTGGCGTAAACAGCTTTTTTAATGCCGTTTTTAGTTACTGTTGGCTTATTTATATACTCACGGAGCATAAGCCTTTCCTGCTGTTCCTGCTCTTTGAGTTTTTCATATTTAGCCAAATCCTCTTCAGAGGGGTTAGTAATAATCTCGCCTTTTACAGCGTCTACAACAACGCTTTCGCCGTTTTCAAATGCGCTTTCGGCATTCTTTATGCCGAGAACGCAAGGAATACCCATTGCCCTTGCGATAATTGCGCTGTGAGATGTTACTCCGCCCACTTCTCCGATTATAGCCTCAACATTTTCGGGGTTAATCTGAGATGTCATACTTGGAGTGAAATCACACGCAACAAGAACGCTTCCCTTTTCAACGGATGAAATATCCGTTTCTTCTTTTCCTAAAAGAATTTTGAGAAGGCTGTTTTTTATGTCATTAACATCCGTGGCACGCTGGCGTGTAAGCTCATCTGGAGCGGCGGAAAAAATCTGATGAAACATTGTTGTTACGGTATCAACAGCCGCCTCGGCAACTGAACCTGAACTGATAGCCTCTTTCATCTGCCCAATCATAAACGGGTCTGCAAGCATTACAAGATGACCCTCAAGGATTTCGGCATTTTTTTCTCCTGCTCTGCTTTTAAGATCTTCAACAAGCGCCTTTGTAGCTTCGGTATAAGCGTTAACAGCGCTGTCCAAACGGGCGCATTCATTATCTGCGCCCGAATAAACTGCGTCTGAATAGTCAAGATTTACCTCTTTTATGACAACCGCTTTTCCGATACCGTAGCCCTCTGAAACGCCGGTGCCTTTAAAGCATTTTCTTGAATTCATATCAATCATCCATACCGTTTTCAATCAGCTCGCAAGCCTTGTTGAGCATATCCTGCTCATCTTCGCCCTCGCACTTAACCGTTAAATCGGTGCCGTACTTAATGCAAGCCGCCATAATATTCATAATACTTTTTCCGTTGATTTCCTTTTCACACGCAACAAGAGTGATGTCTGACTTAAACTTAGCCATTTCTGTTACGAAAATGTTTGCGGGTCTCATATGAAATCCCATTTTATCTATAACTTTTACAGTTTTGCTAACCATTACTTGCACCTCTTAAAATTAGTTTTCTTTATTTACTCTTTTCTTTTTAAGGAGAGCGAGCATAAGAGCGCCCACAACTGAACCTGCTACAAGAGCGATAATATAGCCTAATACATTGTCAACTACGGGGAATACGAAGATACCGCCGTGAGGAGCCGGAAGTGAGCAGTTAAAGAGTGCTGAAACAGCGCCTGCTACACCTGAACCTACTATACAAGCAGGAATTACACGAAGCGGGTCTGACGCAGCGTAAGGAATTGCGCCTTCTGTGATGAAGCAAAGACCCATTACATAGTTTACAGGACCGCTCTTGAGTTCTTCTTTTGTCCATCTGTTTTTGAAGAATGTTGTTGCAATAGCAATGGCAATCGGAGGTACCATACCGCCTATCATAACTGCCGCCATAATCCAGTAGTTTTCCTGAATACCTGTTGCAACAGCCGCTGTGCCGAATACATAAGCCGCCTTGTTGAACGGGCCGCCCATATCAATAGCCATCATTGCTGCAAGAACGATTGAGAGAAGAAGTTTACTTGTCTGTCCGAGTGAAGTAAGTCCGCTTGAAACTGCTGTGTTAATAATACCAACTACAGGGTTGATAAGGCACATAAACAGACCCATAAGGAGTGTTCCGAAAAGCGGGAAGAGGAAAACGGGTTTGATACCGTCCATACTCTTCGGCAGGAACGAGAATATCTTTTTAAGAAGCTGAACGATAAGACCGCCAACGAAACCTGCGATAAGAGCGCCGAGGAAACCTGAAACCGCTTTATCGTCGCCTACAAGTCCCTGATTTTCAATAAGGCTTGAGAATGTGTAACCGCTTGAAGCAAATACGCCGCCAACAAAGCCGACCATAAGTCCGGGTCTGTCTGCAATTGAGCTTGCAATATATGCTGAAAGAACGGGAAGCATCAAAGCAAACGCCGCTTTACCAATCCAGAAAACAGTTGCGGCAATCGGGTTTGTGAAACCGAGTGTGGGACCAGCAGGAGTTCCTGCGATTGTATCAATAAGGAAGCCGAGAGCGATAAGAACACCGCCGCCAACAACGAACGGAAGCATATGAGATACGCCGTTCATAAGGTGCTTATAAACCTGATGTCCGAAGCTTTCCTTTTCTTCGTCGTAGCTGTCTGAGGGGTCTTTTTCACCGTCGCTGTGATAAACGGGAACATTGCCTTCAATAATCTTATTAATGAGTTCCTCAGGCTTATTGATACCTGCGGATACATTTGTTTTGAGTACCTTTTTACCGTCAAAGCGGTTCATTTCAACATTTTTATCTGCTGCGATAATAATACCGTCGCACTCTTCAATTTCTTTTCTTGTTAAAACATTTTTTGCGCCGCCTGAGCCGTTTGTTTCAGCCTTGAGCGGATAGCCGAGCTTTTCGCCTGCTTTTTCAAGAGCCTCAGCCGCCATATATGTGTGAGCAATACCTGTGGGGCAAGCTGTTACGGCAAGAATACGGTAGCCCTCTTTTTTAGGCTCCTCAGCCGCCTTTGCCTCATCAGGATATTTTGCGATTTCCTGCTCATTGATTATATTGAGAAATTCCTGCGGAGTTTTAGCAGCACGAAGCTTTGCGCAGAAATCTGCATCCATAAGCATAACCATAAGGCGAGAAAGAATTTCAAGATGAACATCGCCGTCTTCAGTTGCGGCAATCATAAACAAAAGGTCTGACGGTTTTCCGTCCGGTGCGCCGTAATCAACACCGTTTACAACTGTAATTGCGGAAAGCGCGGGAGCTTTAACCGCATTTGTTTTTGCGTGGGGCACTGCAATTCCCTCTCCGATTGCAGTTGAGCCCTGAGCCTCTCTTGCAAGGATTGCCTTTTTATATTCATCCTTGTCATTGAGGTTGCCTGCTGCTGCATGAAGCCCAACGAGCGCATTAATTGCGTCATCTTTTGAAGCAATATCAACGCCGAGAGTGATTGCTTCAGGCTTAAGCAAATCAATGATTCTCATAATTTTTCCCTCCGTAAAATTATTATAATTTTTCAAAGGCATCTCTTATGCCTTGAGCATTTGCAAGTGAATAACTGAACGCCGTTGCGTTTGAACAAGCTGAGCCAAGCTTTAAAGCATATGCGTAATCGTGCTTTTCCAAATAGCCGGCAACGAAGCCTGCAACCATTGAATCCCCGCATCCAACTGAATTGAGCGGTTTTCCGGGAATAATACCTATTGAATAGGTGTTTTGGTTTTCATCTATCAGAAGCGCTCCGTCTTTTCCTCTTGAAACAAGCACATTGCGTGCACCCATTTTCTGAAGTTCCTTTGCGTATCTGATTATTTCTTCTTCATTCTTTATTTTTACCCCAAAAAGGTCGCCGAGTTCAAAATTATTCGGCTTTATCAAAAACGGCTTGTATTTGAGTACATTCAAAAGAAGTTCGCCCGTTGAATCAACAACAGCTTCAACGCCGTTTTCAGAAGTTTTTGCGAGAATCTGTTCATAAATATCGCTTGGTAATTCTTTCGGAACGCTTCCCGCAAGCACGAGCACATCACCTTGTTTAAGCGATGCAATTTTTTCAAAGAGCTTTTCAACCTCTTCACCGCTGATTTCAGGGCCGCAGGCGTTAATATCAAGCTCCGTATCTGATTTTATTTTTACATTAATTCTTGTGTTTCCTTTTGCAAGGCTTATAAAGTCTGTTTTAATGCCGTCCTGCCTGAGCATTTCCTCAAGCTTTTCGCCCGTAAATCCTGCCTTGAAGCCAAGGGCTACATTTTCAACGCCGAGCGTTGAAAGAACAGCGGAAACATTGATGCCCTTGCCGCCGTAATTCAGTTCTTCGCCGTAGGTGCGGTTAATATCATCGTACCTTAGCTTTTCAACCTTCATAACATAATCAAGGGCGGGGTTAAAGGTAACTGTATAAATCATTTTCCGTCGCCTCCTAATCAAGCACTTTTATTACGGTTTTATTTTTATATACATCGTCAGGCTGTTTGTCAGTAACGATACAAGCCGTATCTATTGCCGCAAAACGCACAGACGAAACCTTTCCGAATTTTGAAGAATCAGCCATAACATATGTTACGAATGAATTTTCCATAGCCGCAGCTTTTACAAAAGCCTCTTCCGTATCGGGAGTTGTAAAGCCGTTTATATCTGACACGCCGTTTGCTCCGATAAAAGCTTTTGTAAAATTGAAGTTATGAATACTTCTTGCCGCCATAAGCCCAACAACAGCTTCTGTTGTTTTTTTCAGCTTACCGCCGAGAACATAAACATTAAGCCCTTTTTCAAGCATTTTCTTAGCGTGGCTTATTCCGTTTGTAACAAAACTTGCGCTGCAATCGCTGTTTATATAATCAATCATATAAAGCGTTGTTGTTCCTGCGTCAATATAAATAAAGTCATCGCCCTGAATTTGGGACGCGCAGTAAGCGGCAATTTTTTTCTTTTCTTCAATATTTTCCGTTTCTTTTTCGCTTACCTGCGGTTCAAGGGAAATAAACTGTCTGCGATTCAGCGTTGCACCGCCGTGCACCCTATTAATATTTCCCTTTTTTGAAAGTTCTATCAAATCTCTTCTTATTGTTGATTCAGAAGCATCAAGAAGTTTTGTAAGCTCCGTTACGCTGACTGCTCCTTTATGCTCAATAATATGAAGAATTTTATTTTTTCTTTCCTGATTTAACATTTTGCGCCTCCGAACTCGTCAGTTCTGATTACACTTTGATTTTAGCAATTCAGTCACAAATAGTCAATGTCTCTCATTCACTTTCGTTCATTTCAACAATTATTAAGCGATTTTCAGTTGCTTTTAAACAAAGAAAAGCGATATTTTTGCACGATTTTGACCGTTTCGGTAAAACGATAATAAAAACAGTCATACCAAAAACGCATAAAAAAAGCACGCCTTTGATAATCAAAGTCGTGCTTTTATTATATACATTATATTACTGCTTATTTTTGAGATATTCGTCAATAGCCTTTGCAGAAGCTTTGCCTGCACCCATTGCTTTGATTACAGTTGCGGCGCCCGTAACTGTATCTCCGCCTGCGAAAACACCATCTCTTGAGGTTTTACCGCTTTCATCAGCAACAATACAACCTCTTTTATCAACATCAAGCCCTGCAGTAGTAACCTTGATAAGCGGATTGGGTGATGTACCGATTGCGATTATTACGCAATCAACATCAATAACATGCTCACTGCCTTTAACAGCAACAGGTCTTCTTCTGCCCGATTCATCAGGCTCGCCGAGTTCCATATCAATACATTCGATTCCGCACACATTCTTATCATCGTCACCAAGAATACGAACGGGATTTGTGAGCGTTCTGAATTCAATCTGCTCTTCCTGAGCGTGCTCAACTTCTTCAGCTCTTGCAGGAATTTCATCCATAGAACGGCGGTAAATAACATAAACATGCTCTGCACCGAGACGCATTGCGCATCTTGCGGCGTCCATAGCAACATTTCCGCCGCCTACAACGGCAACTCTTTTACCATGCTGAACGGGAGTACGGCTGTTCTCCTCATAAGCTTTCATAAGATTAATTCTTGTCAAAAACTCATTTGCAGAATATACGCCCTTGAGGTTTTCGCCCTCAATTCCCATAAATCTCGGAAGTCCTGCGCCTGAACCGATGAATACAGCGTCATATTTTTGAAGAATATCGTCTACTGAAATACTTTTGCCTATAACAACATTAGTTTCAATATCAACGCCGAGTGCTTTTAAGCCCTCTACTTCTCTTGCTACGATTGACTTAGGAAGTCTGAATTCGGGGATACCGTAAACAAGAACGCCGCCCGCAACATGGAGAGCCTCGAAAATTGTTACCTTATATCCCATTTTAGCAAGGTCGCCTGCACAAGTGAGCGAGCTCGGACCTGAGCCTATGATAGCAACGCTCTTGCCGTTTTTCTCAATTTCCTGCTGTTTGATTTCGCTGTGGTTATTATGATAATCCGCAACAAATCTTTCAAGTCTGCCGATTCCTACTGATTCGCCCTTTATTCCTCTTACACATTTTGATTCGCACTGCTTTTCCTGGGGGCAAACTCTTCCGCAAACTGCGGGAAGCGCTGAAGTATTGCTTATAACCTGATAAGCCTCTTCAAATTTTCCCTCTGCAACAAGAGCGATAAAATCGGGAATTGCAATATTTACGGGGCAACCTGAAACGCAGGGGCGATGCTTACAATTAAGGCAACGCTTTGCCTCTTCGATTGCCGTATTTTCATCATAACCGAGCGCAACCTCTTTGAAATTTCTGTTTCTTACAAGGGGTTCCTGACACGGCATAGGGTGCTTTTTAGTAATATCCATTACTCCTGAACCTCCTTTTTCATAAGGTTGCATTCTGCTGAGTGTTCAAATTTCTTATACATTGAACCTCTCTCCATAGCTTCATCAAAATCAACGAGGTGACCGTCAAACTCGGGGCCGTCTACGCACGCAAATTTTGTTTCGCCGCCAACGGTAAGACGGCAGCCGCCGCACATACCTGTTCCGTCTATCATAATCGGATTCATTGAAACGATTGTTTTAATATTATATTCTTTAGTGAGCTTGCAAACGAATTTCATCATCGGAAGCGGACCGATTGCAATAACAAGGTCATAATTCTCGCCGCCGTCAATAAGCTCTTTAAGAGCGTCGGTTACAAAGCCCTGCTTGCCTGTTGAGCCGTCATCGCTGACAAGCACAAATTTATCTGAAACAGCCTCAAATTCATTTTGGAGAATAACAAGGTCTTTGTTTCTGAAGCCAACTATTGAATGAACAACAGTGCCGTTTTTATGGAATTTTTTAGCTACGGGATAAGCGATTGCCGTACCAACGCCGCCGCCTACAACGGCAACTTTCTTATAGCCTTCTGTCTTAGTAGCGTTTCCGAGAGGACCCACGAAATCCTGGATATAATCTCCCTCGTTTTTCATATTGAGGCGTGATGTTTCAGCACCTACAACCTGGAAAATAATTGTTACCGTCTTATTTTCCCTGTCATAATCAGCGATTGTGAGCGGAACTCTCTCGCCTTTTTCGTCCACTCTAAGGATGATGAACTGACCCGGCTGTGCTTTAGCCGCAACAAACGGCGCTTCGATAACCATTCTTGTTACGCTGCTGTTGAGCTCTTCCTTTTTCAGTATCTTGTACATATATACCCTCTCCGTATATTTAAGTTTAGTTCGTTATACATAAAACGAAAACCGTATCGCAGATACGGTTTTCAACACTTATAAATATCCGCAATTTTAAAAAATTATATATTAATTACTCCGTTTTTACAAGAGAAAACTCGCCTTTTTTCAGTATTTGTACTAAATCATTATTTGATTTAATTGCTTTTTCGGTAATAATGCCACCGCGTGCAAGGTGCTTTTCCGTATGAAAATCCGAGCCGGAAACCATAATCTTGTTATGCTTCTTCGCCCAGTTTTCCGCCTTTTGATTTTCCTTTAGCGGAGTTTTTCCGTTATAAACCTCTACACCGTCAAGATAAACCGGATTACATCTCGTAATAAACGGTCTGAACGGGTGTGCCTGAAAAAGCAGAAAACCGTTTTCGTCACAGAATTTTCGCATATCACGGGCGCCTTTTAAAAGCAGATTACCTGCGGAATATATAAATTCCTCTGTCATACCGTAAATCAGATAGTCGTTTGCCGTTGCGTGGTGGCGCAATTCCATTCCGAGCAGCACTGTAAAGCCGTCTTTTGCAGCGGCCCGCATTCGTCTGTATCCCCCAAGATAAAAATCAACCTGCGTCTGCGGCGCCCAAGGGCGTGAGAAAGTCATAGGGCTGTAATGGTCGGTGACAACGATACCGTCATAACCGGCATTCTGATAAAGCTCTACTATTCTTTCAGGTTCAACCCTGCCGCATCTTGAGGTGCACGCAGTATGACAGTGCAGTTCGTATTTATAACTCATTTTATCAGTCTTTCTTAAGTCTAATTACATTCCAGCTCAAGGGTTTCATATCAACTTCCATAACTGAATCATCAATTACGGGAAGTTCGTTTTCGTGAGGTTTAACCTTAATTTCCTCGAGTGAATTTTCGTCTTTTTTATTATACCCGTCCATTGAAATAAATTCTACGGGTTTATAGCCCTCAAAATCAAGCATATTTACGCTGAGAAGAGCGTTTTCATCAAGGCTCTTGTTAACGCAGAAGATTACCATTTCTTCATTTTCCTCATCATATGTAGCGATTGACTCAAGATAAGGAACATCGGTAAACTCTTTGCAATCATATTTGGGGCAGTCAATAAGCGGAAGAAGAGCAACGCCTTTTCCGTAATTTGAAAGGTGCATAAAGGGATAGAAAATAGTCTGCTCAAACACACCGCCGCCCGTTTTAGTCATAATCGGAGCGATAACATTTACAAGCTGAGCTATGCACGCAACTTTAATTCTGTCGCAGTGGCGAAGAAGTGTGATAAGCATTGAGCCCACCATAAGCGCATCCTCAAAATTATAAATATCCTCAAGGAGTGCAGGTGCTGTGCTCCATTTTTCAAATTCAGCATCATTTGAATGATACCATACATTCCACTCGTCAAATGAGAGGTTGATTGTCTTTTTGGAGCGCTTTTTAGCCTTTACATAGTCGCAAGCGCAGATAACGGAGTAGATAAACTCGTCAAGCTCAAGAGTTTTTGCAAGGAAGCTCTGAATATCGTCAGTTTTGTTATCGTAATACTGATGAAGCGAAACATAGTCTACGCTGTCATAAGCAACTTCAAGGCTTTCAACTTCCCACTGACCGAAAGTTTTTGCGTTTCTGCTTGAAGAACCGCAAAGTACAGTTTCAATTGTGGGGTCGGTCCACTTCATAACCTTTGAAGCTTCAAGTGCAGTTCTGCCGTATTCAACAGCTGTCTTTGCACCCATCTGCCATGCGCCGTCCATCTCGTTTCCAAGACACCATAATTTTATATTATGCGGCTCTGCAACGCCGTGTGATTTTCTGAGGTCTGACCAATAAGTACCGCCCTTATGGTTGCAGTATTCAACAAGGTTTCTTGCCTCATCTGCACCTCTTGTACCAAGGTTTACAGCCATCATACACCTGTCTCTTATACACATCTGACGCTGCCGACGATCGCATAAGTGTAGA
>ERZ1027013.523-NODE-523-length-13998-cov-15.468192_pt1 | contig 13998 bp, 11 predicted proteins | sample MGYA00519446_ERZ1027013 | MGnify/ENA primary metagenome ERZ1027013 (study PRJEB26926, sample SAMN06164699) | human gut metagenome | biome: ENVO:00009003; feature: ENVO:2100002; material: ENVO:00002003 | host: Homo sapiens | place: USA | collected 2012 ... | reverse complement strand
ACGAGATCAGCCTCGGTCTCGTGGGCTCGGAGATGTGTATAAGAGACAGGCAATGGATATTGAAATAAACGCTGTTAAAAGCAAAATAGAAAACCCCGTTACAACTAAGCACGCCGGGGTTGAATTTGTATGCGGAAATGTGGGCAGCGTAACGGTCTGTGCCGCAATGTGCGGTCCCGGAAAAGTAAACGCCGCAATATGCACACAGGCTATGATAGATATTTTCAAGGCTGATGAAATTATAAATATAGGCGTTGGCTGTTCTCTTTCACAGGATGTTGTTATAAAAAATATCGTTGTGGCAAGCGATGTGTGCCAGTATGATATTGATATTACGGCACTCGGAGAACCGAGGGGATATATAAACGGACTCAACACCGTTAAAATTGAAACTGACGCCGAAATTTCTGAAACACTTTCAAGAATTGCAATAAATTCAGGTGAAAGAATCCACCGCGGCACTGTTGCAAGCGGCGATACTTTTATTGCAGACGAAAATCTCAAATCTTTTCTTGCAGAGCACTTCGGTGCAATCTGCGGTGAAATGGAGGGCGGCGCAATAGGACAGGTGTGCGCCGCAAACAATATTCCGTTTGCCGTTTTGCGTTCTGTCAGCGACGGGGGAGACGCTTCGGCTGCTCTTGATTATCCCACATTCAAAAAAATAGCCGCGGAAAAATCCACGGCAATAATAATCAAATATATTTTGAGCAGGGAAACCCAGCTTGAGTTTTAAACAGATTTATCATTCGGCAATAAAGCTGTTCATAATATATTCTTCCGCCTCTTCAACAAGAGTGTGAAGCGCATTTCTGTTGAGATTGTCAACACCCGTTCTTGATTTATCCTCAATAAAGGCAAATCTTGAATCAAGCACAGCAATCGCAGCACTCGCAAGCTCATGACCGAGATTGTAGTCAAGGCGGAACATATCAGACGGAAGCGCACCTGCCTTTGCAAGGGTAAGCGCTCCTCTGTAAATGCACAGCATATAATAATCGTGAAGATATTTAGTTATTGTTTCGTTTGATGTTGAAGCAACCGCCATATCAATAAGGATTTTTGTTCCCTGAGAAAGCGTTGCCATGGACGAGCCTTCCGTTTCCTCATTTGTAAGCTTTGAAAGGTATTCTTCGTCCATTCCGTATCTGTTTTGCGAAACACCGAGAAGATAATCTGTGGTAACACCGTAATATTCGCTGCATTTAATTACAAAATCAAGTCCGCATTCTCTTATTCCTTTTTCATAGTGGCTGAGAAGCGCCTGACTTATACCGAGGTCTGCCGCAGCTTTTTTCTGGCTGCTGCCTCTCTCTTTTCTGAGCTGTGATAAAATTGATGCGAATTTTGAAGTTTTACCGCTTAATTCTGTTTTTGAAACTGCCATTTTTATTCCTCTTTTTTACCCCTTGAATGTTATATAAACTTCTACTTTTTACACAAAATATATTCTTGTTTTACGGCGTAAAAAAATATCGCGCAAAAAAACGCAATATCCTAAACGCTCACACAAATTTGTTATACTGACAGTAATTATACCGCTTGTATTAGCATTTGTAAAGAGAAAGTTTTTATTGTAAACATTTTGTAATTATTCGGCTTTATACGGCATATAATTCTTACATTTACGGAGATGTGATTATGAAAACATATACAATTTATCTATTCCGCCACGGAATAACAAAAGGAAATATAAACGCACAGTATATTGGGCATACAGATTATCCGCTAACTATGGATAGTATATCAGAGCTTAGAAGCATAAAGGCAAAATACCATTATCCCGATGTTCAGGCGGTGTTTGTTTCGCCTCTTAAAAGATGTATGGAATCTGCTGATATAATGTTTCCGAAAAACAACCCGCTTGTAATAAATGATTTTATCGAATACAATTTCGGCGAATTTGAAGAGTGCACGGCAAAGGAACTTGAAAATAACGAGGACTTTAAAAATTGGATTCAGGGCGACATTCACGCCCGTCCGCCTTACGGCGAAAGCAACGCCGAATTTATCCACAGAGTTTGCGACGCTTTTGAAAAAGTTGTTGAAGGCCTTATCAAAACTCAAACTGAAACTGCCGCTATTGTCGGCCACGCAGGCGTGCTTATGACTATACTTTCCTGTTATGGTCTGCCCGAGGCGCCTATGGCGCATTGGCAGATGGACCCAGGTTTCGGCTTTAAACTTCGCATAACTCCGTCACTGTGGATGCAGGCAAACAAGCTTGAGGTTGCAGACACTTCTCCCATAAGCGCAAAGGAAGAGGAAAATTCACAGAATTAACAATTATATAATGCAATAAAAAAGAGTGAGGAACATTTCGTTTCTCACTCTTTTACTTATTAATAATAATCAATCAAGATATTTCCAGCCCGTTGAAATAATATCCTCGTGTTTTCCTACATGGGTTATTATATGTTCAACAAGTGCGTCATCTTTAGTCTTTGTTGAAATATCCGCTCTTACTTTTATATTACCGCTGTCCGTTTCAATCATTTCAAGATTTCTGAGTAAAACATTATTTAATTCTCTGAAATACTGAATAATGTTTGTTTTTATATCAACAACATTTTCCTCTGTGCAGACAATGGTAATGCGGTAAAATGTTTCCTGCTTGTCGTTTTTCTCTTTGTTATATTCCTGCTTTTTTGTTATAAACTCTGTAATCGGGTGAATAACAAGATGTGAAATAACTATCGTTGCCGCAACAAGCGCTGCAAACCACCATTTATCAAGACAGCAGAGAATACCTACTGCCGCACTCGCCCAAATTGAAGCCGCCGTGTTAACACCTCTGACTTTTGTGCCGTCACTGATGATAACACCTGCGCCCAAAAAACCTATACCGGAAACAATCTGTGCCGCAATTCTTGTACCGTCTGAATGAAGCGGGTCGATAAAGTAAGAGAATGATGTAAACGCAAAAGCGCCCACGCAAACTATAACATTTGTCAGTATTCCCGTTCTGTGTTTGGTAAGCTGTCTTTCGGCTCCCATAACCGCACCGAGAACAATAGCGATTAAAAGTCTTATTGAAAATCCCAGTATAGTGGTGATTTCAGGCATGGTGGCATACTCCTTTTGTATTACCTTTTAAGACAGTTTTGAAAAATTAGGTCTGTCCTCTGCCAGAACAATATTGGTTTTGCCGTAAACAGACTGCTGTAAAAGCTGTGCTGTAAGGGGAAGGTCTGCTTTCCAGCACCATACGCCGTAGAATGTGCCGCCCTTACAGGTTGTAATTACTGCGCCGTTTTCATCCGTTGTATTTTCGGGAATTGTCTGTGTAGCTGTTCCAAAATTAAGCCAGCCGTTCTGAAGAGCATATTTTCCTATTGAAACAATTTCAGATTTTGAAAATCCTGTCTTTACATAAGGCAAAAGATTTGTTGCAACCTCAAGAGTTTTAACGGTTGAGGTTGTTTTCATTTTATTGAAAATTTCAAGTAAAACTGTTTTCTGCCTGTTGGCTCTTTCATTGTCAGAGTCAATCTTTCTGATTCGGCAGTATGCAAGAGCCTGTTCGCCGTTGAGTTCAACAAGTCCCGGCTCCGCATCTATTGTAACATAATTATATCTTTCCTGGTGATTGTTAATCTCTTTAATTTCCTTTGATGTCATTTCAACGGTAACACCGCCGAGAGTATCAACAATCTGCTGGAAGCTTTCAAAGTTAACAATTGCATAGTTGTCAATATTAACTTTGAAATTATTTTCAACGCAGCGAATATAGCAGTCAACGCCGCCGTAGCTCATCGCCTCGTTGATTTTTCCGTATTGTCCGCTGTCCTCGTCTCCCTCAGTAACCTCATAATAGCAGTAGGTATCTCTGAGAATAGAGGTGAGTGTAATTTTTGAGGTATCCTTGTTAACGCTCACAATAATTGCCGAGTCTGCTCTTGTTCCTTCCTCTGCAATTTCCTCATCCCTTGTGTCCTCGCCTATAAGCAGAACATTGAGAACATGGGTTGAAGATGCGGGCGTTCCGTTATAATACCATTTTTTACACATATTCTTGTATGATGAAATCTGAGAATCGGGCGTTTCATAAATAGGCTCAAAGCTTTCCTTTAAAACGCTCATTCCTGTCCATTCATCAGTTGTGTTTGTTTGTTCAGGTGGCTGTGTTACATTATCAAGCTCTCTGTTTATAAATAAATATATGCCGCATCCTGCCGCAATAATCGCAATTACAAGAATAAATATTATTGCCTTGATAATTTTTGATTTTTTAGAAGCTTTTTTCTTCTTTTTCTTTTTTTCAGGCTTTTCTTCTGCGTAGGACATCAAGTTCACCTGTTCCTGAGCATTTTCATAATGAACGGTAGGTGTTCTTTCTATAAATTCATCCTGATTAAAACCTGTTTCGCTCTGAACTTTCTCTTCTTTGTTTTCTTTTGCTTCTTCTTTCTGGGCTTCCTGCGCCATCATCATTTTCTGATGCGCTCTCTGCCTTGCCGCCCTTGTCATCGGCGGATTTTCTTCTTTAGTTTCTGAAACAGCTTTCTCTTTCTGTGTTTCTTCGTGCGCCGCTTTTGCTTTTTCTTTATGTTCAAGCTGTGACGCTTTTGCCTTTTCGGCAATCTGCTCTTTGAGCGCCTGCACTCTCTGAGCTTTTTCCTTTTCTTCGTTTATTTTTTCTATATCATTATCGTTTAAAGCAGGTTTTTCGTCTGTGGACACCTCTGCTTTTATACGGGCTTCATTTTCTTCTCTGCGTTTTCTTACTTCTTTAAGTATATCGTCAACATCAAAAGAATACTTACCCATAGCCGTCACTCCCCTTCAACCGGCATCTTTTACGCGGTATTTCTGAAAATTATACGGAAATATTATATAACAACATAAACCTTTTTTCAACAAAAAACGGTTTTTTTACACAATGTTTACATCTTTTCGTTTAATAAATAAAATAACGGCTTTGAGTTTAGTTAATATATACAAAAGGCGAGACACATATAGTGTTTCGCCTTTTGCCTGTATTATATTCAGTTTTCCTCTGGTGTTTTGGTTTCGTTATCGGAAAGATTTTCGCTTTCTTCTTCCTCGTCCGTTTCCTCAAAACGGTCAACAACGGAAATTGTGGCAACCTTTTCGCCCTCGTTAACTCTCATAACCTTAACACCCTTGCTCGGACGCTGGAATGTTGAGATTTGGTCTGCGTGGGTGCGGATAACAATACCGTCGCTCGTTATCATAATAACATCGTTGTCATCTGTAACGGGAGCAATCATTGCAACCTTGCCGTACTGCTCGGTTCTGTAATTTATAAGACCCTTACCGCCTCTGCTCTGAACTCGGTAATCGTCAAAACTGCTCTTTCTTCCGAAGCCTGTTTCAGAAACGGTGAGAAGCGTATATCCGTCAAGCGACGCCGCAAAGCCTACAACATAATCGTCCTCATCAAGCATAATTGCACGAACGCCTCTTGCCGTTCTGCCGATAAGTCTTGCGTCGTTTTCGTTGAAGCAGATACTCATACCGTTGTGTGTTGCTACAACAAGATTTCTCTTGCCGTCCGTGATCTCAACATAAGCAAGCTCGTCACCCTCGTCAAGATTAACTGCAATAATACCGCTCTGGCGGATATGCTTATATTCGTCAATATCAGTTCTCTTGATAACACCCTTTTTCGTTACCATACAGAGATAACGGCGTTCCTCGTTCTGAGGAATTTTAACCATTGCGGAAACTGTTTCGCCCTTTTCAAGCGGAAGCAGATTAACTACATTCATACCCTTGCCCGTTCTTGAAGAAGCAGGGATTTCATACGCCTTTTTGCGGAATACTTTACCTGTATTAGTAAACAGGAATATAACATCGTGGGAAGAACAGGAGAACATCGTTTTTGCAACATCCTCTTCACGGCGGCTCATACCCATAATACCTCTGCCGCCTCTGTTCTGCGCCTTATAGGTGTCAACCGTCATGCGCTTCATATATCCCATATTTGTAAGAGTGAGAATTGACTCTTCAACGGGGATAAGGTCCTCGTCCTCAACATTTCCGATAACAGCGCTGATTTCCGTCTTTCTGTCATCGCCGAATTTATCAACGATTTCCTTTGATTCCTGCTTGATAATCTCAAACTTTCTGCTTTCATTTTCAAGAATATCAAGATAATCGGCAATCTTTTCGTGAAGCTCGTTCATCTCATTTGTAATCTTTTCAATTTCAAGTCCTGCAAGCTGACCGAGCTGGAAGTTAACAATAGCAGTTGCCTGCGGATCATCAAAGCCGAATTTTTCCATAATTGCAAGCTTTGCTTCAGACTTTCCGCCCTTGCACGCTCTGATAGTTGCAATAATATCATCAACAATATCAATAGCTTTTGCAAGTCCTTCCAAAATATGAGCCCTTGCCTGTGCTTTTTCAAGGTCATATTTTGTTCTGCGGGTGATAACCTCTTCTCTGAACTTTATGTAGTTTGAAAGCATCTCTTTCAGAGTGAGGATTTTCGGCACGCCATCAACAAGCGCAAGCATAATAACGCCGAAAGTAACCTGCATCTGCGTCATTTTGAAAAGATTGTTGAGCACTACCTGTGCGTTTGCATCTCTCTTGAGAGAGATTTCAACATGCATACCTTTTCTGTTTGAAAAATCTTTGATACCTGAAATGCCCTCAAGTCTTTTTTCCTTTGAAAGCTCGGCAATGCTTGAAATGAGCGCCGCCTTGCGCACCTGATAGGGAAGTTCGGTAACTATAATTTTATAATGGTCGCCCTTGTCCTCAACAATTTCAGCACGGGCTCTGAGATAAATCTTGCCCTTACCTGTTGAGTAAGCCTCTTTTATACCCTTTGTGCCCATAATAATTCCGGCAGTCGGGAAATCGGGGCCCTTGATAAACTGCATAAGTTCAAGAGTGTCGCAGTCGGGGTGGTCGATAAGATAATTTACACCGTCAACAACCTCTTTGAGATTGTGGGGCGGAATATTTGTTGCCATACCAACGGCAATACCCGAAGAACCGTTTACAAGCAGGTTCGGAAAACGGGTGGGGAGTACTGACGGCTCTTTAAGTCTGTCATCATAGTTGGGGTCGAAATCAACAGTATTTTTGTCAATATCCTGAAGCATTTTCATGCTTATCTTACTCATTCTCGACTCTGTGTATCTGTACGCAGCGGCAGGGTCGCCGTCAACAGTACCGAAGTTACCGTGACCGTCAACAAGCATATAGCGCATTGAAAAGCTCTGAGCAAGTCTTACCATTGCATCATAAACAGACGCGTCACCGTGGGGATGATATCTACCGAGTACGGCACCGACTGTATCGGCGCACTTTCTGTATGCCTTTTCGGGATACAGATTATTCTCAAACATAGTATAAAGAATACGCCTGTGAACGGGTTTAAGTCCGTCCCTTACATCGGGGAGCGCACGCTGAACGATAACGCTCATTGAATAATCAAGAAACGCTTTGCGCACTTCTTTATTTATTTCAACATCAATAATTTTTTGATTGTCATAGCGGATAATATCTTCTGCCATTTTTTCTATCTCTCCTGAAAGGGCAAACGCCCTTTGAAATAATCATATTAAAATCAATTCTGCGGTTAATTAATAAATTTCAGCTTATACATCAAGATTTTGAACATACTTTGCGTTTTTCTCGATAAATTCTCTTCTCGGCTCAACATTGTCGCCCATGAGAATGCTGAAAGTTTCGTCCGCCTGCTGAGCGTCCTCAACGGTAACACGGAGCATTGTGCGGAATTCGGGGTCCATAGTTGTTTCCCAAAGCTGTTCGGGGTCCATTTCACCAAGACCTTTGTATCGCTGAATTTCACACTGACCGCCCATTTCGGCGTTGATTTTATCTCTTTCCTCATCGCTGAAAGCGTATGCGCTCTTTTTGCCCTTTGTAAGCTTGAAAAGCGGTGGCTGGGCAAGATAAATATATCCGCCCTCAACAAGAGGTTTCATATAGCGGAAGAAGAAAGTCAAAAGAAGTGTTCTGATATGCGCACCGTCGACATCGGCATCCGCCATAATAACTATTTTGTGATAACGAAGTTTTGAAATATCAAAATCCTCGCCGATACCCGTACCGAGTGCGGTTACAACGGGCATAAGTTTTTCATTTCCGTAAACTTTATCAAGTCTTGCTTTCTCAACATTGAGCATTTTACCCCAAAGAGGAAGGATTGCCTGGTGCTCTCTGTCTCGTCCGTCTTTTGCGGAACCGCCTGCGGAGTCACCCTCTACGATATAGATTTCGCAAAGTGCAGGGTCGTTTGAAGTACAGTCTGCAAGTTTACCTGGGAGCTTTGTATTTTCAAGTCCCGATTTATTTCTCGCATTATCTCTTGCTTTTCTTGCGGCTTCTCTTGCTCTTGATGCGTCAAGCGCTTTGTTGAGAATAGTTTTTGCCGTCTGCGGGTTTTCCTCAAAATAAGTCATCAGCTTTTCATAAACCATTGAGGAAACAAGGCCTGTTATATCGGTGTTTCCGAGTTTGCCTTTTGTCTGTCCCTCAAACTGAGCCTCAGTAAGCTTTACGCTGATAACGGCAGTAAGTCCCTCTCTTGCGTCCTCGCCTGAAAGTTTCTTATCGCTGTCTTTGAGAATATTAAATTTCTTTCCGTAATCGTTAAATACACGGGTAAGCGCAGTTTTAAATCCCGTTTCGTGAGTACCGCCGTCAATAGTGTTTATATTGTTAGCAAAGGAAAGCATTATTTCGTTGTATGAATCTGTATAACAGATTGCAACTTCTGCGCTTCTGTCATCCTTTGTTGTTGAAAGGTGGATAACCTCGTTTTGAATGGGGTTAAGACCTCTGCTTGTGTTTATATACTCAACAAACGAGCGTATACCGCCCTCATAGCAGAATTCTTCGCTTCTCTGTTCTTCTTCGTCTGATTCTCTGCGGTCTGAAAGAGTTATTGAAAGTCCTGCGTTAAGGAATGCCTGCTCACGGAGTCTTCTTGCAAGCACATCGTAATCATAAACAAGCGTTTCGGTGAAAATTTCGCCGTCGGGCTTGAATTTAATATATGTTCCGTGGCCGTCAGCGTCGCCGATTATATGCAAATCGTTAACGGGAACGCCTCTTTCAAAACGCTGTGAATAGATATGGCCGTTCTGCGTTACCTCAACCTCGAGCCACTCGGAAAGAGCGTTAACTACGGAAGAACCAACGCCGTGAAGACCGCCCGAAACCTTATATCCGCTTCCGCCGAATTTACCGCCTGCGTGGAGCACGGTAAGTACAACAGTTACTGCGGGAAGTCCTGTTTTTTCATTGATACCCGTGGGAATTCCTCGTCCGTTATCCCTAACTGCAATAACATTATCGGGCAGAATTTCACATTCAATATGAGTACATACGCCTGCAAGCGCCTCGTCTATTGAGTTGTCAATAATTTCGTAAACAAGGTGGTGAAGTCCTCTCGGACCCGTTGAGCCTATGTACATACCGGGTCTTTTTCTAACGGCTTCAAGACCCTCAAGCACCTGAATATCCTTTGCGGAATATTCTTCGGTAACAACCGTGTCCATATCCTCTTCTTCAAGCACAATTTTGTTTTCTTCGCTCATATTTTTAATTACTCCTGTCTTGTCCGCTTCAAAAGCGTGGCGGTGTTAAGCGGACTTACATAAATTTTTTCTTCGGTCACGATAAAGCTTTTCGGCAAGTCATAAGAAGTGTAAACAATTCTTTTTTCCTTTTCCGCCTTATTGAGATAATCTCTCGTAGCCTTGTTTACCGTTGCCGTGTCCATATCAAAAATGCCTATAACGGCATCCGTTTTCAAAACATAATTTTCGCCTATGTGCAAATACATTATTTAACCTCTGCCGCAATGCCGTTTTCCATTTTTATCGTTTTTCCTTTTTTAAGGCGTAAAACGGTGTCTGCGTCACAGCAGGTGATGAAAACCTGCCAGTCTTTTATGTGGTTTAAAATATAGTCCTGCCTTTTTTCGTCAAGCTCGCTCATAACATCGTCGAGCAGGGCAATAGGCTCGTCCTGCGTTTTTTCTTTTAAAAGGCTCGCCTCGGCAAGTTTAAGCGCAAGCACACAGCTTCTCTGCTGACCCTGACTGCCGTAAAGCCTTGCCGATTTTCCGTTTATAAGAATTTCAATATCATCCCTGTGCGGGCCTGTCTTTGTTATTTTATTTAAAATATCGTTATTCTGATTTTCAGATAAAACATGAAGCAGTTTTTTCTCAATTTCTTCAAGAGATAAGCCTTTATAATCAAACTCGCCCTTTATTTCAATGCCTATTTCTTCTCTTCCGCCCGAAAGACCTGAAAAAATCTCTCTCGCATATGGTAAAACAGCCTCGGCATATTTTTGGCGCTGATAAATAATCTTTGCGCCGTCTTTTGCAAGGGCGGCGTCCCACACATAAAGCATACTTCTCAAATCTGCGCTTATAGAAATATCCTTTAAAACAACATTTCTCTGCTGAAGACATCTGTTGTAATTTTTAAGAACACCGTAATAGTTTGATTTTATCTGGCACAGCGCGCCGTCAATAAATTTGCGCCTTTCGGCAGGGCCGTCCTTTACCATTGAAAGGTGAACAGGTGAAAAAACAACCGCCTTTATTTCGTCCGACAGTGCGGCGGGTGATTTTTTCTTAATTCCGTTTAGCTGCGCCGTTCTTTTTGAATCAATTAAAATCTGTGCGTTTTGCTTTCTGTTTTTATTTTCAAATTCTATTTTAAGTTTTGAAAAATCAGCGCCGAAACGCACAAGTTCCTTATCTCTCACGCCTCTGAATGATTTTGAGCCTGTGAAAAGATAAATTGCCTCTATTAAATTTGTTTTCCCCTGAGCATTTTCGCCGTAAATGATATTAACATCGTCAAAATCAAGGGAAAGTTTTTCAATATTTCTGAAATTTTCAACTTCAATACTGTTAATCTTCATATTTAAATATTTTCGCTCACGATTTCATAATCGTAATTCTTAAAAGATACAATATCGCCGCTTTTTATCTTTTTTCCTCTTGCCGTGCAAACCTCGCCGTTTACTTTAACTTTGCCCTCAAGCACAAACTGCTTTGCAACTGCGCCTGTTTCCGCTGCGCCTGCAAATTTTAAAAGGCTGTCAAGTTTAATAAACGGTGTGTTTATCGTTATTTTTTCTTTATGCCTTTCGGCAATTTTCAACTTTAAATTCATAATATGTCAAAAACTTCTTTATCAGTTATTTTCCGTATTTTTAAGTCTCATCGGAAGAACAAGGAATAAAAATCTTTCGTCATTAATAGGAAGCACCTTAACGGGATTTACAGGGCTGCTCAGTTCAATTTTAACCTGGTCTGTGTCAGCCGCAGAAAGAGCGTCAAGAAGATACTTTGAGTTAAAACCGATTTCAACTCTGTTTCCGCTGATATTTGCGTGTGTATAGTCAACAACTCTGCCGAGTGAAGATACAGTTGAAACTCTCATTTCGTCATTATCAAAAAGGCATCTTATCGGGTTTTTAGCGTTGTTTTCAATAACGGGAATTGTTCTTTCAATACAGGAAATAGCGTCCTGAGTATTAATGAGAACTGTTGTTGAAGATGTTTTCGGAAGCGCCGCCTCGTAATCGAGAAATTCGCCCTCAAGAAGTCGGCTGATAATTCTGTAATCCTCAACCTCAAAAGTTATATGTCTTTTGCCTACGCTGATATTTACATCTTTATCGGTATCACTGCCGATAATTTTAGTAAGTTCTCTTATTGTCTTTTTAGGAACGATGAATGAAACATCCTCGCCGTCATATTTAATTGTTTCTGTTCTTATGGCAAGTCTGTAACCGTCAACGCCCACAAGTCTAATTTGATTTTGTGTTATTTCAAACTTAATTCCTGTATAAACGGGTTTTGAATTTTCATTTTCAGCAACTGCAAAAATAGTCTGATTAACCATCTGCTGTAAAAGACCCTGATTTATGAAAAGAGGATAACCGCCTGCAACGCTCGGAAGTTCAGGATATTCATCAGCGCTGATACCCGTAATATTATACTGAGCCTCGCCGGCTGTGATTGAAACAGAAGTACCGCTTGTTTCAAAAGAAATTGTGTCTGAACTTGCTTTTCTTATAATATCGCACAGAATTTTTGCATTGATGATAATTCCGCCCGGCTCGTAAACGGTTGCCTGCATAATAGTATTGATACCGAATTCAAAATCATATCCCGTAAGGCTTAATGTATCAGAACCGCACTCAATAAGAATACCCTCTATTGTGGGAATTGTAACTTTTGTGCTTACTGCTCTCATAACATTATTGCAGGCGTCGTTGAGATTTTTGGTATTGCAGGTAAATTTCATAGAACTTTCCTCCGTTCATATATTGATGATTAACTTATAGTAGTAGTAGTATAGGCTGTTAAAAATGTTTAAAACTTCAAAATCCGTTGATATGCCTTGTTTTTCAGGCACTTTTTTTATGTTGAAAAATTTATAAAAATATGTTGCCGTTATTGAAAATTTTATTTTTCAACATCGGCGTTGAAAATTTTTATGTTAAAAGAATATTAATTTGTTGAAAATCAGTATTCGTTTTTAACATTGTTTATAATATCGTTTACCTTTCTTTCAAACTTGGAATCGTTTTCGATTGCCTTTGAAATCTCCTTGATATTATAAATTACGGTTGAATAGTTTTTGCCGAATTCGTTTCCTATCTGCTCGTAAGTGAGTGTAGTTGCCTCTCTTATGATATACATACACATTTTACGGGCATGGGCTATATTAGCCTTTTGCTTTCTTGATTTAATATCTTCAGGTGAAACGCCCTCTGTTCTTGAAACCTCTTCAATGATTTTTTCAATAGTAACGGGCGTGGGGGGAACTTCGTCGTCCATAACATCCTTAATTACTTTCTGCGCAAGTGCTATTGTTGCCTTATGGCCTGTAATTTCGCTCATTGCGTGAAGCTTCTTTGTTGTTCCCTCAAGCTGGCGGATATTTGTTTTGATTTTCTCTGCAACATATTCAACAACATCGTCGGGAATATCAAAATTAAGCATTGCCGCCTTGTTTTTAATAATAGCGCAGCGTGTTTCATATTCGGGGGACTGAATGTCCGCAAGAAGTCCGTTTTCAAATCTGCTGCAAAGACGCTCCGTAAGGCTCTGTATTTCTTTTGGCGGTCTATCGGATGTGAGAACTATCTGTTTTCCGTTTTCAATAAGTGAATTGAAAGTATGGAAAAATTCTTCCTCAGTCTGCTCCTTACCGCCGATGAACTGAACATCGTCCATAAGAAGAACATCTATATTTCTGAACTTAGCGTGAAATTCATCAACATTCTTCTGAAACAGCGCTTTGATAAATTCATTTGCAAAATCTTCAGAGCGGACATAAAGAATTCTCATCTCGGGGAAGTTTTTGCGTATTTCATAGCAAATAGCGTTTAATATATGAGTTTTTCCGAGACCTGATTTACCGTAAATAAAAAGCGGATTATAATTGCTGTAAGAATGATTTTTCTTAATATGTCCGCCCGGGTCCTCCGCAACCGCCATTGCAGCTCTGTAAGCGAATCTGTTTGACGGACCCTCGATAAAAGTATCAAAAGTAAACTGATAATCGGAAGTTTCGTTTTGAGATTTTTCTTCCTTTATCTCTATATTTTCGGCGAAAATGGCAGGCTCGTAGCAGAAATCTATATCAAGCTTAAAGCCCATAACATTTTCAAATGCCCTTTCAAGAAGCTCGCCGTACTGCTCTTTTACAATTTTCTTTTTTACCTCGCTTGAAAAATCAAGAACAATCTTGTTGTTTTCAATGCCGATAAACTTAATTGTTTCAATCCAAAGCGTATATCCGGTTTCAGATATTTGCCCTTTGCAGTAGTCCAGCACCGCAAGCCAGATATCGTTGTATGTTTCCATTAAAAACTCCTCTGTTTTAAACAAATTTTCTAAAAATTGTTGAAAAGTCAATATATAATGTATTATAGCATTTCAGTCAAAATTATACAATACTTATTATCTGTCTCTTATACACATCTGACGCTGCCGACGATCGCATAAGT
>ERZ1027013.517-NODE-517-length-14132-cov-13.960574_pt1 | contig 14132 bp, 13 predicted proteins | sample MGYA00519446_ERZ1027013 | MGnify/ENA primary metagenome ERZ1027013 (study PRJEB26926, sample SAMN06164699) | human gut metagenome | biome: ENVO:00009003; feature: ENVO:2100002; material: ENVO:00002003 | host: Homo sapiens | place: USA | collected 2012 ... | reverse complement strand
GATCTACACTTATGCGATCGTCGGCAGCGTCAGATGTGTATAAGAGACAGGTAATTATATGTGTGAAGTGATAAAATAGCAAAGAATGGATAATTATATTCATACGAAAATATAATAAGGAGGATATTCGTGTGGGTGAACTTACAGTAAAAGACACTGATGCTCGTAAAAGACTTACCTCGTTGTTCGATGACGGCATTTTTACCGAAATCGACGCATACGCTAAGTCTGCCGACGGCGAAATAGAGGTTGTTGCAGGCTTCGGAACAGTATGCGGTGCTCCCGTTTATGCTTTTTCACAGGATGTAACGGTCAACAGCGGCGCTGTCAGTGTTGCTCAGTGCGCGAAAATCAAAAAAATCTATAATCTTGCAAGCAAAACAGGCTGCCCGGTTGTCGGCATTTATGATTCAAAGGGTATGAATCTTAAAGAGGGCTTTGAAGGTCTTAATGCTTACGGTGAGATTCTTAAAGCTTCAACATCTGTTTCAGGCGTTGTTCCGCAGATTTCAATCGTTGCGGGCGCTGCTATCGGTACTACTGCTCTCGTAGCAAATATGGCTGATATCGTTGTAGCAGTTAAGGATGCAGACTTTTATGTTACTGCTCCGTCAGAGGTTACAGCTCAGCAGTGTGCTGAAGAAGGCACTGTCGATATCGTTGCCGATGATTTTGCAGGTGCGGTTGATTCAGTTAAAAACATTATTTCTCTTCTTCCGCAGAACAATCTTTCAACTGCTCCCATCTTCGATTTTGAAGAGCCTGCTCTTGCAGCTGATACAGGCGCAAGTGCTATGGATATTATTGTTTCTGCTGCTGATTCAGGCAGTGTTATCGAAATCAAATCAGCATATGCTGAAAATGCAAAAACAGTTCTCGGCTCAGTAATGGGCTCTACTGTCGGCTTCGTTGCGTTTGACGGTAATGAACTTTGCCCCGCTTGTGCTTATAAGGCAGAGGCATTCGTTAAATTCTGCGATGCTTTCAATATTCCGATTGTAACATTCCTTAATGCAAACGGACTTGTTAAAGAAAAAGAAAATCAGATGCTTATTGCGGCTACAAAGCTTACAACAGCTTACGCAACTGCAACTTGTCCTAAACTTTCAGTTATCACAGGCAAGGCAGTTGGTGCCGCTTATATCACCCTTGCAGGCAGAGGCTCAAATGCAGACCTTGTTTACGCTTGGGACACATCTGTTGTTTCTCCGCTTGATACAAAAGCCGCAGTTGCTTTCCTTTTCAACGAAAGACTTGCAAACGGCGAGAGCAGAGAAACGCTTGAGAAAGAATACGAAGAGGATATGGCTTCTCCGTTTACTGCTGCCGCTTGCGGTGCGGTTGACGATGTATTCGTTCCTGCTGAAACAAGAGCTAAAATTGTTGCCGCTCTCGATATTCTTGCAGGCAAGAGAGAAACCACATTGCCCAGAAAACATTCTGTTAAATAATAGGAGGATTAAAATATGAAAAGATATACAATTACAGTTAACGGCACAGCATATGATGTAACAGTTGATGAGGCAGGCAACGCTCCTGCAGCTGCTCCCGTTGCAGCACCTGCACCGGCTGCCGCTCCCGCTCCTGCAGCTGCACCTGCTCCCGCAGCAGCTCCGGCTCCAGAAAAGGCAGCAGCTCCCGCTCCCGCAGGTTCAGAAGGCGCAGTAAAGGTTGAGGCTCCTATGCCCGGTACAATTCTTGATGTTAAGACAAGCGTTGGCGCGTCTGTTGCTGCAGGCGATGTTCTCTGCATTCTTGAGGCTATGAAGATGGAAAACGAAATCGTAGCTCCTCAGGCAGGCTCAGTTGCTTCAATTAATGTTTCCAAGGGAGACAGCGTAGAAGCAGGTCAGGTTATCGTAACATTGAATTAAGAGGTGTCATTATGGCAAAGAAAATTGGAATTACGGAAACCGTCCTTCGTGATGCTCATCAGTCACTTATTGCGACAAGAATGAGAACGGACGAGTTTGCCGATATTCTCGAGAAAATGGATAAAATCGGGTACTATTCACTCGAATGCTGGGGCGGTGCAACATTTGACTCCTGCCTCCGCTTCCTTGATGAAGACCCGTGGGACAGACTTCGCCTTATCCGCAAAAGATGTCCTAATACAAAGCTTCAGATGCTTTTCAGAGGTCAGAATATGCTCGGCTACCGTCACTATGCCGATGACCTCGTTGATTATTTTGTTAAAAAGAGTATCGATAACGGTATAGACATTCTCCGTATATTTGACGCTCTTAACGATGTAAGAAACCTTGAAACTGCTATCAATGCTGCTAAAAAGTACGGCGGTCATGTTCAGGCGGCTATCTCCTATACAACAGGTCCTGTATTTGATATTGACTACTATTGCAATTATGCAAAGCAGCTTGAAAATACAGGTGCAGATTCAATCTGCATCAAGGATATGGCAGGTCTTCTTACTCCTTACGGCACTTACGACCTTGTTAAGGCTCTTAAGGAAACTGTTAAGATTCCGATTCAGCTTCACTCACATTACACCTCAGGTCTTGCTTCAATGGTACACCTTAAAGGTATCGAGGCAGGCGTTGATGTAATTGATACAGCTATGAGCCCGCTTGCTATGGGTACTTCTCACCCTGCAACGGAATCAATGGTTGCCGCTCTCAAGGGTACTGAATACGATACAGGCCTTGACATTAAAGCACTTACCGAAATTCGTGATTTCTTCAATCCGCTCAGAGAGAAATATCTTGCAGAGGGTCTTCTTAATCCCAAGATGCTCGGCGTAGACGCAAACACTCTCCTTTATCAGGTTCCCGGCGGTATGCTTTCAAACCTTCTCAACCAGCTTAAGCAGGCTGGCAAGGAAGATAAGCTTGAGGAAGTTCTTGCTGAAGTACCGAGAGTTCGTAAGGACAGCGGTTATCCTCCGCTTGTTACTCCTACATCACAGATTGTAGGTACTCAGTCTGTATTCAATGTAATTCTCGGCGAACGCTACAAGATGGTTACAAAAGAATTCAAGGATATGGTTGCAGGTAAATACGGTAAAACTCCCTGCGAAATTGACCCCGAATTCAGAAAGAAAATTGTTGGCGATGATGAGATTATCGACTGCCGTCCTGCTGATCTTCTCAAACCTGAGCTTGATAAGTTCAAGAGCGAGATTGCAGAGTATTATGAGCAGGAAGAAGATATTCTTTCATACGCACAGTTTGATCAGGTAGCTATCAAGTTCTTCCAGAAGAGAAGAGATAAAAAATACGGATTAGACGGTAAACATGACGACATTGTAAATAAGGTTCATCCGGTCTGATTTTTACACTGCGCACTTCTTGTAAAAAGAAGTGCGCAGAATTTGCGTAAATATTTAATAAATTTTCAAAATAAAGCATTTTAAGTCGTTTTGGATTGACATTTTTGCTTAAAGTGTTATAATATTATAAACATTTTATTAAATTTATGGGGGTACATAAAATGAAAGTTCTTATGATTGGCGGAACAGGACTTTTGGGTTCTGCTGCTGCTCAGATTTTTGTTGACCGTGGAAATGAGATTAAAACTCTCGCACTTCCTCCGCTTCCCGAAGGCGCTCCGCTTCCGAAGGAAATGGAAATTGTTTTCCAGGATGCCAACAAGCTTTCTGATGACGAAATGGTAGAAATGATGAAGGGTTACGATATGTTCGTTTTCGCTACAGGCGTTGACGAAAGAGTTGAATTCCCTGCACCTGTTTATGATTATTACTACAAATACAATATCGCTCCTCTTGAGAGATATCTCCCTCTTGCTAAAAAGGCAGGAATGAAGGGCGCAGTTGTTTGCGGTTCTTACTTTGCATGGCTTGCAAAAGAGCGTCCTGATATGAAACTCACAGAGAAGCATCCCTACATCAAGAGCAGAATTGATCAGGAAAAGGTTTGCGAAAAGTATTCAGATGCAAACTTCCAGGTTGGTGTTCTTGAGCTTCCTTACATTTTCGGCACACAGCCCGGCCGTAAGCCCGTTTGGGTAATTCTTATTGAACAGCTTCAGAGATTTGAAAAGATGCCGTTCACAATGTATCCGGCTGGCGGTACAGCAATGCTTACAGTTCGCCAGGTTGGTGAAGCTATGGTTGGCGCTGCTGAGCAGGCTTATGCTGCTGCTGAAAAAGGCGAGGGTAAATTCCGTGCTTACGGTATTTCTTGCTACAACTACACATGGCGTAAATTCCTCAAGATAGTTTATAGAGCTATGGACGGAATTGAGGACAGAAAGATTGTTGATGTTCCGAAGTGGACATTCCAGGCATTCGGTCTTGTTATGCGCAAGGACTATGCTAAGAGAAATGTTGATTCAGGTATCGACCCCGTAGGTCTTGCAGATATCATGGGTATGAACCTCTTCATTCCTACTGATGATTGTAAAGAACTCGGATGTACTCCCGATGATATCGAAAAGGCAATTTTCGATTCAATTCATCTTTCTGTTGAAGCTTTCAAGGGCAAGGCTAAACTTGTTGAAATGAAAGGCGAGTAATTTAAACTGTAAGAAAGCGGTCAGATTTCTGACCGCTTTTGTTTTTTTCTTTGACTTTTAGAAAATGGTGAATAATTATGATAGGCAATAAAGTAACGGTTATCGTGGATAGACCACTAGGGAGTTATCATCCTGAACACAAAGATTTATATTATCCTATTAATTATGGTTACATTAAAGGCTTCATTGCAGGAGACGGGGAAGAACAGGATGCCTACATTATTGGAGTAGATAAACCCGTTGACACATTCAGTGGAGTTGTTGTTGCGATAATTCACAGAAATGATGATATAGAGGATAAATGGGTTGTTGCACCTGATGGTATGAACTTCACTTTACACGAAATATCATCTGCAGTGAATTTTCAGGAGAAATATTTTGATTCAAAGATTATTATGGAATAACAAAACAGCGGTGATATTAAATCACCGCTGTTGTTTTCAAGCAAATCCGCACATCCGCCGAAGACTGAAGATAACCTGCTCTCTACGCAGGGTGGGTTTCATCCGCATTATTTTGTGCTCCCAGCTTCCGCATAAAGCGGGAGGTCTGCATACCCGTAATGCGAGCCTGAATCCCTTTTAAATACTTGTTCGGGTTATTTAAGCCTTCGGTTGTCGAGATGCACAGACTGTTATATAATATTATCATATTTCGTCTTGCATTATTGCTCGTTGGGGTCGAAATACTCAACCTCATACTGCTCTTCAATTTTTGCCATAAGAATATCGGAAACCTGCTCGTACTCGTTCTCGTCTTCGATTTCAGCAAGATACTCTTCGCCGTTGTCTTCAAGAACCTTGAGAATGATTACCTCATAATCAGCTTCAACTATCTCTTCAGCGTCATCTCTGTATTCTGTAATAGCAACATAAACATTGTCTTCTGTCTCATATCTTTCAAGAAGCTCAAAAAGTATTTCATTTCCGTTTTCATCTGTAACCGAAATAATATCTGGTTCGTAAATATCGTTATTGTCCATATTATCTTGCCCCTTTCAAGTGTTTATTATAATATTAAATAGGCGTTTCGTCAATAGAAATATATGTTATAATTTGTTTATAAAAAAGACACAAAAAAATATAAAAATGTTAAAAAAAACTATTGACAAACAACAAAAAGCGTGCTATTATTAAGTTGAACTTAAGAGGTGGCACAAAGCTGAAGATGAATTAAGTTTAAAAGTAAAATTGATTTTAAGTTTATCGAGAAGTCAAGGTAAAAACTTCTGAATAATTACTTTTAAAGATTCATTGAAGTAGCTAAAGCAAAAGCAGAAAGGCAGACCGTGTTAATGGTTCAATGCAGTATGCGAAAGCTGAAACGAAAAACGGCAGTTTACTTAAGAAGAAGTAAAAATATAAATGCCACGCCAGCTGTAAGTTCCCGGATTTTATGTAAAGGAGGCTTTGTCCCATGGATGTAGAACCTGTTCAGACAAACGCCTGCAAGGTATTCAGGTAGAATAACGGAATAATGTATCGACAGATGATTGCGGAAGTAGTGGCAACGGCGGATACAAGCTTTATGAAGTAATATAAATAAGTTATCGCAGGAACCTATATAAAGAATACTCAGGCGTCTAAAAAATTTAATTTCATATATAACGGCTTTACCTGCAGAAGCTTGAAGGTTTAATCTTCATACCAAAATATATAAATGTAAAGGAAACAGACCAATGTGGTAACTAATTCTATCAGATAATTATTTATATGGGGTGATTCCTATGAAAGGGAAATACTTTTACTTGATTAAATAATTATGAGAGGTTAGTCCAATGTACAGTTAAATTGAATATTTGGAGCTCCCGATGTGATTGCATCGGGAGTTTTTTTGTTTGATTTTTCATTCTGTAATTATTGTTAATGCTTATATTGAGAAATGCCGTGATTATTTCAGTTGTTGAGGACAATTATAAATAATGTGTAAACGCTTATTTTGAATTTGCTGTTTTAAAAGACGGAGTTACTATGTAGCCGCTCCTTGACAATTTTCTTCTTATCTGTTAATATAAACTCAATATTTAAAGACTTTGAAAAAGAGGAGTAATTTTCCGCTTGCTTTCAGAGAGCAGTCGGTGGTGCAAGACTGTAAGCAATGAAAATGAAGGTAGCTTTGGAGTCGGCTGGGTGAAATTAAGTAGTCCTGCCCGTGTTCCGCGTTAAGGAGTTTAAGCGGCGCAGTAATGCGCAATTTGAGTGGTACCGCGGAATTTATGCTTTCGTCTCATTTCAGACGAAAGCATTTTTTGTTTTTATAATCAATTTAATTTGTTTTGGAGATGATAAAATGGCAAAAGAACTTGCAAAGCAGTATGACCCTGCTGAGGTTGAGGACCGCACATATAAATTCTGGTGCGATAATAAATACTTTCACGCAGAGGTAAATAAGGATAAAAAGCCTTATACAATAGTAATTCCTCCTCCGAATATTACGGGTCAGCTTCATATGGGTCACGCCCTTGATAATACTCTTCAGGATATTCTTATCCGTTGGCGCAGAATGCAGGGATATGAGGCTCTTTGGCTTCCCGGTACAGACCACGCTTCGATTGCAACAGAGGCTAAAATTGTTGAGGCGATGCGCAAGGAAGGCGTAACTAAGGAAGAAATCGGAAGAGAAAAATTCCTTGAAAGAGCGTGGGACTGGAAAAAACAGTACGGCTCAAGAATTATTGAACAGCTTAAGAAAATGGGCTCTTCCTGCGACTGGGACAGAGAGCGATTTACTCTTGACGAGGGTTGTTCAAAAGCAGTAAATGAGGTTTTTGTAAATCTTTATAATAAAGGTCTTATTTATCAGGGCAAGAGAATGGTAAACTGGTGTCCCCATTGCTGCACAACAATTTCAGATGCTGAGGTTGAATATGAGGATCAGGCAGGTCACTTCTGGCATCTTCGCTACCCGTTCAAGGACGGAAGCGGATATGTTGAGCTTGCAACTACAAGACCCGAAACAATGCTCGGCGATACTGCCGTTGCCGTTAACCCGAATGATGAAAGATATAAAGATATTATCGGAAAAACTCTTATTCTTCCTATCGTTCATCGTGAAATCCCCGTTGTTGCCGATGATTATGTTGATGTTGAATTTGGTACGGGCGTTGTTAAAATTACACCCGCTCATGACCCGAACGACTATGAAGTAGGTCTCCGTCATAATCTTGAAATTATTGATGTTATGACTGACGACGGCCATATTTCAGAAGGCTGGGGCAAATACAGCGGTATGGACAGATATGAGTGCCGCAAGGAAATCGTGAAAGACCTTGAAGCAGAGGGCGCTCTTATCAAAGTTGAGGATTACAGCCATAATGTTGGTACTTGCTACCGTTGTCATAATACAATCGAGCCTAGACTTTCAAAGCAGTGGTTTGTTAAAATGTCTCCTCTTGCTGAGCCTGCAATTGATGTTGTTAAAGACGGCAAGGTTAAATTTGTACCTGAAAGATTTAATAAAATCTATTATCACTGGATGGAGAATATCAAGGACTGGTGTATTTCCCGTCAGCTTTGGTGGGGGCACAGAATCCCTGCTTATTACTGCGATGATTGCGGTGAGGTTATAGTTTCAAAAACTGAAGTTCACAAGTGCCCCAAGTGCTCAAGCGAGCATATTCATCAGGATCCCGATACTCTTGATACTTGGTTTAGTTCAGCGCTTTGGCCTTTCAGTACACTCGGCTGGCCTGAAAATACCGAAGAACTCAAATATTTCTATCCAACAAATACTCTTGTTACAGGATATGATATTATTTTCTTCTGGGTTGCGAGAATGATTTTTTCAGCAGTAGAGCATACAGGAAATATTCCGTTTGATACCGTTTTGATTCACGGACTTGTTCGTGACGCTCAGGGAAGAAAGATGAGTAAATCTCTCGGCAACGGTATTGACCCGCTTGAGGTTATTGATGAGTACGGCGCAGATGCTCTTAGATTTACTCTTGCAACAGGTAACTCACCCGGAAACGATATGCGTTTTTCAGATGATAAAGTTAAAGCATCAAGAAACTTTGCAAATAAACTCTGGAACGCCGCAAGATTTGTTCTTATGTATCTCGGAGACGGATATGAGTATAACGGTCTCCCGAATGATCTTGCAGTTGAGGATAAGTGGATTATTTCTAAAGTTAATACACTTGCAGCAGATGTAACCGCAAATCTTGAAAAATTTGAACTCGGTATTGCTATTCAGAAACTCTATGACTTTATTTGGGATGTATTCTGCGACTGGTATATCGAGATTTCAAAAATCAGACTTCAAAGCGGCGAGGGTGCAGACACAGCAAAAGCTGTTCTTGTATATGTTCTCACTGATATATTAAAGCTGCTTCACCCGTTTATGCCGTTTATTACCGAGGAGATTTACCAGGCTCTTCCTCACGATGAAGAGGCAATTATAATTTCCAAATGGGTAGAATATGATGAGAAACTCAATTTCAGCGCAGAAGAAGCTGAGATTGAAAAGATTATGGAAGCAATCAGAGCAATTAGAAACAGAAGAGCAGAAATGAATATTCCGCCAAGCAAAAAGGCAAGCGTATTCGTTGAAACTGCAGATACAGCTTCTTTCAGCGCAGGCGTTGAGTTTATCAAACGCCTTGCATCTGCAAGCGATGTTTCAGTTGCAGAGAGTTTTGATGATCTTGGAAATGTAGTTACCATAATTACAAACGATGCTAAAATTTATATTCCTTTGGGCGAACTTGTTGATTTTGAGGCAGAAAGAAAACGCCTTGAAAAAGAACTTGCCGCTGCACAGGATAAGCTTGATTTCATTAACAAAAAACTCAGCAATCCCGGTTTCGTAAATAAAGCGCCTGAAAAGGTGGTTGCTCAAAACCGTGAAGATGCTGAAAAGCTTTCAGAAAAAATTGAGAGCATCAAAAATTCAATAGAAAATCTCGGAAAATAATATGGATTATTCACAGGCATTAAAAATAATATCCAAAAAACAAAGCCTCGGTATTAAACCGGGGCTTTCCCGTATAGAAAATTTGATGACCGTTATGGGAAACCCTCAGAATAATATTAAGGTTATTCATGTTGCAGGCACTAACGGAAAAGGCACAGTTAGCGCAACTCTTGCTGACGCACTCAACAGGCAGGGGCTTAAAACAGGGCTGTTCAGTTCTCCGTGGGTTACTGATTATACAGAGCAAATTCAGCTTAATGGTGAGTGTATACCCAAAGAGGTATTGGCATCTTATATTGAAAAATACTTCGATTATGATTGCACTGAGTTTGAACTGCTTACAGCTATTATGTACAAGTATTTTTATGATGAAAAGGTTGATTATGCTGTGGTTGAATGCGGTATGGGCGGCAGGGAGGATTCAACGAATGTAGTAAGCACTCCTGTCCTTTCTGTGATAACTAAGGTTGCAGTAGACCATACAGATTTTCTTGGAAACAGCTTGTCTGAAATTGCTTATCATAAGGCAGGTATAATAAAAAAAGGTTGCAAAGCCATTCTTTATCCGAATGAGGAATGTTCAGACTTTTTTGAGGATTATTGCAAAAATATAGGTGCTCAGCTTATCAGCGTTGCAGAGCACGGGGATTTTAAAGACAACAATCTTGCAGTTGTAAACGCCTGCCTTTCCGAACTAGGGCTTGAAAAGGTACAGGATTGTGTATCTCTTCCTGCAAGGCAGGAACTTTTAACTCCTAATGTTATGATTGACGGTGCACATAATCTAAACGGTGCTTATGGCTTGAGAAGTTATCTCCCCAAAAACAGAAAAATTACTGCTGTTATCGGAATGATGAGAGACAAGAATTTTGAAGGCTATCTTGAAAATATTGCGCCGCATTGCAGTCGGATTATCGCAACAACTCCCTCAAATCCTCGTGCACTTGATGCTAATGAACTCGCCGCTTGCGCTGAGAGATATTGCCTTGATGTTATAATTGAGCCATCTCCGCAAAAGGCTGTTGATATTGCATTTCAAAACTATGATTTTTTTTTAGTGTGCGGCTCGTTTTATCTTGCGCGAGATGTCAGAGGTTATTTGAAGAATAAATTATTTTAATAAATCAATTTCATATTTCGCTAAATTATTCATATCCGCTTTGGTATATTTACTAAAGCGGATATTATTTTAATTAATCCGGGAATAATAAAGTTGAAAAATTTGTCGTTTTCGGCGGTTTTTCATTTGGAGTGATTTAAATGAATGTTACTATCGAGTCAAGCGGAAATCTTATGATTGCTTATCTTGCAGGGGAACTCGACCACCATTCGGCTGCTGAGGTGCGTGAAAAGATTGATATAGAAATAAGCTGCAAGCAGCCAAATCATTTAATTCTTGATTTTAAGAATATTACTTTTATGGATTCAAGCGGAATTGGTCTTGTTATGGGAAGATTCCGCCTAATGCAAAGTCATCACGGAAGCTTAGAAATAAGAAATGTAACACCGCAAACTAAAAAAATAATGGAGCTTGCCGGACTTGGCAGAATTGCTATTATAAATGAAATCAAAGACGGAAAATAAAGGAGAAATAAAATGGAAAATGAATTCAGACTTGTAATCAGCAGTAAAAGTGTAAACGAGGGTTTTGCAAGAGTTGTAGTTTCATCATTTATAACACCGCTCGACCCCACACTCGAAGAACTCGCAGATTTAAAAACTGCCGTGTCAGAAGCCGTAACTAATTGTATAGTGCATGGATACAAGGACCGCTACGGCAAGATTTACATAACAGGAAAAATAAAAGATAAAACCGTGAAAATTACAGTAAGAGATAAGGGGTGCGGTATAGAGAATGTGTCTCAGGCAATGACGCCTCTTTTCACAACAGGCGAGGGCGAAAGAGCGGGACTCGGCTTTACCGTAATGGAAAGCTTTTGCGATAAAATCAGTGTCCGTTCAAAAGTCGGAAACGGGACAAGCGTAACCCTTACTAAGAAAATTGAGGGAAAAACTAAATGGTGATTTCACGCCGTGACGAAATGATAAACAATAATATCGGGCTTGTTCATTCCATCGCCAAAAGGTTTGTAGGGCGAGGGGTTGATTATGAAGATTTGTTTCAGTCAGGATGTATCGGGCTTATAAAAGCGGTTGATAATTTTGATGAAACTAAGGGCTTTCAGTTTTCAACCTATGCAGTCCCCGTTATTATGGGAGAAATCAAAAGACTGTTTAGGGATGGCGGAGCAATAAAAGTAAGCAGGTCGCTGAAAGAAAAGTCAATCAGGGCGCAGTCTTTGCGTGACCGCTTTGTAAAAAGAGAACTAAGAGAACCTACAGTATGCGAGCTTTCTGAAATGCTTGGATGTGACGCTAATGAAACGGCGGAAATTCTCAATGTCATTAACCCCATGCTTTCTCTTAATTCGTTCGGTGAGGACGAAAGTGAAAGCCTTGACATTCCATTTGATAACAGAGAAGAGATATTTGACAGAATATCTGTTATGCAGGTTATGGAGAAACTTTCTGAAGATGAGCGGTTTATAATTAACTCACGGTATTTCAACGGAAAAACACAAAGCGAAACGGCGCAAAAGCTCGGTGTTTCTCAGGTTCAGGTTTCAAGAAAAGAAAAGGATATTTTAAAAAAGCTTCGCAACATGCTTAAATAGAATAAAATAAACCCGGCGTGCGTACTGCATACCGGGTCTTTTAATGATATTGTAAAACTGTTATTGAGCAAATTTTTTCATGGCAGAAGAAACCTTCTTTGACTTCATAATGCTCTTATACATTGAATCAACTATTACAGGATGAAGTGTTTCCACAAACTCAAGCATTTTAGAATTCTTTACCCTGTATTTCTGCTTAGGATGTGGTGAAGAAACTGCTTTTATTACTGCGTTTACAAGGTATTTGGGGTCATTGGCGCATTTTAATTCAAGGGTCATTGCTGCTTTCATTGTGGAAAGAACATCTTTGTAATATTTTGTGTTTTCAATCAATTTGTCAAATGATTTTGCTGTCTTGTCATGCATTGCTGTTTTGAATGAGCCGGGCTGGATTTTAATTACGGGAATATCCAGGAACATTAGCTCACGCCTCAGTGAATCGTTGTATGCTTCAACAGCGTATTTTGAAAGTGTATAAGGACCGTTAAACGGCTGCGGTGTCATCCAGCCACATTCTGATGAGCAGTTAATTATTCTGCCGTTGCATTTAAGTACAAGGGGGAAAAAAGATTTGTTTACTCTTACCATTCCCATCAGGTTTACTCTCAGCACATTTTCAATAACCTCAACATCACCTTCAATGAGTGACGCCATTTCCTGCACTCCGGAAAAATTGATTATGGCGTCAAGATGATCGGCCTTTGCCGAAACTGCCTCATATGCTTCGTCAATGCTTTTTTGGTCGGTTACATCCATTCTAATCGGATATACATATTCGCTGTCGAATTCTTCAAGAGCGCCTTGATTTCTGCCGCATGCGAAAACAAACCAACCGTTTTTTGAAAGAGCTTTTGCAACTTCGTTACCCAGACCACTAGTTGCCCCGGTTACAAGTGCATATTTCATTTTTAACACCTCAGATTAAATTACAAATTATGACATAATATAAACATTTCAAAAACTAATTATAACACAAAAATAAATATTGGTCAATATGCCACAAAAATTAAAATAATGTCGAAAATTTTTGTATAAATGTAAAAAAGACGAGCAAAGCTCGTCTTTTTCATTAAAGATTATTAAGATCATAAGGTGTCTTTTGATAAACAAAATAATTAAGCCAGTTTGAAAAAATAAGATTGCCCGCACTTTTCCAGTTCATCTTAGGAACAAGGTTTATGTCGTCATTTGGAAAATAGTTTACAGGCTTTTTTATCGGAAGTCCTTTTTCTTTATCTCTGAAATACTCTTTAGCAAGTGTATCTCTGTCATATTCGCTGTGACCTGTTATGAAGAAATTACGGCAGTCCATATCAGATATAATATGAACGCCTGCCTCTTCGCTGTAAGAAATTATCTGTAAATCCTTAACCTTAGCAATGTCAGAGGTACTGATTTCCCATTCTCTTGAATGCGGTACATAGAAAACATCGTCAAGACCTCTCATAAGCGGGTGTGTAATGTCAAGGCTCATATGAGGATAAACACCGAATCTCTTTTCAGGTAAAGTTTTGGGCATTACTCCGTATTTATAATATAAAGCCGCAAATGCGCCCCAGCAGAGATACATTGTGGAGTAGACATTTGTTTTCGTCCAATCGAATATCATTTTAAGCTCGTCCCAGAAATCAACATCCTCAAATTTGAAATCAGCAAGCGGTGCTCCTGTAATTATCATACCGTCATATCGGTTTTCACATATCTCATCAAAAGTTTTATAAAACTTCAGCATATGTTCTTGTGAAGTATTCTTGGTTTTATGCGTTGCAACCTGAAGTAAATCAACATTAATCTGAAGAGGCGAGTTAGAGAGAAGCCTGAGCAGCTGAGTTTCGGTAACGATTTTTGTGGGCATAAGATTAAGTATAATAATGTTAAGCGGTCTTATGTCCTGCGTGTCAGCTCTCTTGTTGCTCATAACAAATACATTTTCAAGTTCAAGACTTTGTTTTGCAGGTAATTCTTCGTCAATTCTTATTGGCATTTATCTCACCTCCGAATATAATGTAATATATATATTATTTAATATATAATAGATATACATTATTATAT
>ERZ1027013.487-NODE-487-length-14871-cov-4.987716_pt1 | contig 14871 bp, 8 predicted proteins | sample MGYA00519446_ERZ1027013 | MGnify/ENA primary metagenome ERZ1027013 (study PRJEB26926, sample SAMN06164699) | human gut metagenome | biome: ENVO:00009003; feature: ENVO:2100002; material: ENVO:00002003 | host: Homo sapiens | place: USA | collected 2012 ... | reverse complement strand
CTAATTATATTTATTAAAATGTGAAAAAACTCTGCTTTCTGTGGGTTGAGAGGCAGAGACCTTCTCACAACTTATCTGTCAGGCATTGCCAAATGGATGGCAAAGAAATGGACCGATACAAGTATACCCTATTTAAACAGAAAGAGAAGCCAGTGTGTTTTCCTTTTGAGAGGAAAGATTTGAACAGGTCTAAAGAGGTCGTAAAAGTATATTTTGCTTTATTGGAGGGTGAATGTTAGAGTTGACATTTTGTTGACAATATGCAAACGGCTGGCATACAAAATATTTTGATGATAAACGGTAATCCTTATTTGAAAGGGGAAAGTTAAGGTTAGGGTTGTTTTTTTAATGTGAAAAGAGGTAAATAGAGGAAGATTCCTAAGATAGACATGGCAAGCCCGCCGATGGTGCCGGCGGCCAGCGGGAACCAAAACGCTTCCTTATCCGGACCTAACATGAATGGGATGAAGCCTAAGATGGTCGAAACGACTGTGAGGAAAATGGGCGTGATCTTAGCATTCCAGGCTTTCAGATATGCCTTGTAGGGCGACATCAACGGTTTGCGTTGCCGGATTTGGTTGTATTCATTCAAAATGTAGATGCTTGCGTTAACGGTTATGCCGCACAACAGGACGAAGGAGGCAAATCCTCCTTGGTCGAAATTCAATTTGAACCAATAGAACGTGAGGAATACGCCAATGTAAGAGATCGGTATTACAAAGATAACGGCCAAGGGCTGTTTCAGCGAATTGAACAGGATACTGGTGGTAAAGAAGATAATGACGATGATCAGCAATAACAGAAGATATTGTTTATTGTCCTTTTTGTCCCAATACCAGTAAGCGCTTTCCGACTTGGCGGTATAACCCATCGGCAGTATGGCATTGATTTCCTTCAGGTCGCGTTCCTGTATCTTATTTCCCTGATTGGAAGCCCCGATATATTCGTATTGCAGACAGAGGCGGTATTGTTGGTTTACTTTGCAAACCTTCTGCGGCATCTGTCCTTTTTCGACACTTGCAAGTTCTGCTAACTTGTAGGGCTTGCCGTCAATAGTTTGTGGAACATACTGCATGCTCCACACATCGTATTCCTGTGACTGGCGGGAGGAGAGTTTCAGTTTCTCTGTCTCTTCGTTGACGACGATCGTCCCGGTATAAATGTCCTTTCCGAAAACGGGATTGATGGAGGCGAACAGGTCGATCGGCTGTATGTCCTCCTGGGTCAGCCGGGCTTTGTTGAGGTTGAAGTAGAACTCCTGGTAATCGTCTTTCCACCACGAGAACTCTGAATTGATCAGCACTTCCTTGATGCGGCGGTGGGTGAGCAACTTGGCTTTCAGCTGTTCGGCCCATTCGTACAGCTCGTCGTAGTTGTAACCATACATCACGATACGGAAAGAACCGGCTCCTTCGCGTACATCGTTACTGAATCCCTGGTCCTGCAAACCGTAGACTTGCCAGCTCCCCCCCCCCAATTCAAGAGCTTTGCTGATGATTTTGCTTTTCAATGTGTACGGGAAACCGCTCCGTTCACTCTCTTTCGTAAAATAGATGCGGATACCGGCCTGGCGTGCGCTGTAGACGTTTGTTTGGAACTGTCGTATTTCTTTGAAGGTGCTGAGATAGGCTTCCATCCGGCTCATCAAGGTATTCATTTGTGGCAAGGTCGTCCCGTTCGGGAGCGATGCGCTGACAGACAGGACCGTTTCTTCGTTGCGGGTGAAGTAACTTCCTTCATAAACTTTTTGTACGAACAGGCGTAGGGTCCCGCCCAACGCCTTATCGACGATGGGTTTGATCTTCTCCTTGTACGTCTCGTTGGAGGCGAATTTATTATATGTATCGATTAGCAGGGTGTCTGTTGCCGTGTAGACCTTCTTTTTGTCTTTCGTGTCGTATTCGATTTTTTCCGGTAACAGGAAAACCGGGATGCCGAATGCTAACAGTAAAATGAAACATGCCAATTTCTTCCATCCGCAAAGGAAATCGATCTGACATTGATAGTACCGGTTGTAGTAGACAGGGAAACGTTTGAGAATGCGGTTCGTTCTTTTTCTGATCCGGCTTTTCCATGTATACTCGGTCTCTTCTCCGGATATGTTCTTTTTTCCGCTTTTTTTCCATTCCAGGTTCATCTTATCGATTAGGGCGGGAACCAGGAAAAGCGCGATCAATAGGGAGACTCCTAAATTGATGATGACGACAGCCGCAAAATCCTGCAGATTGAGGCGTATCTTTTCATCTAAGAAAAAGATAATGACCAGTGCACCTATCGTTGTCAAAGTGGCTGCCAATATGGATAGGATTGCCTTTCGGTTATGTCGGTTCCGGATATGTTCCGTCATGACGATCGTGTTGTCGATCACCAGGCTGAGTGAGATTGTGACGCCTGCCAACGAATAAAGCTGCATTTCCAGTCCTGACAGATAATAAAGGATGACAGCAATACTGAGGTTGATCGAAAGGCTGATGATGATCAGTAACAGATATTTTATCTCGCGTGTGATCAGCAAGACAAACATCAGTAGGATCAGGACGGTGAGCCCCGTACGGACATAAATCTTGTTCAGTTCGTCCTGAATGAATTCGGTCGCGTCATAGCTGGTATGTATTTCATAACCGGGTGGAAGCAAGGTACGGATATGTTCCATTTCGGCTCTTACCCGTTTGGCAAGTTCCAGCTGGTTCGCCGTCTCCTCGGCGCGGATGGACAGATAGATGGAATTCAAGCCGTTGATACGGTAATAACTCTGTGGAGCCTCTTCCTGACGGGTGACTTTTAGCAGTTGGTCCAGGCGGATCAGCTTGCCGTCTTTGTTCAGGACGGTTATAAGCGATGGGTTGAATCCGTCTGTTTCGTTTTCAGGAACCAAAGCGAGACGTATCCACTGGCTACTTTGTCCTTCTTTGCACGAAGTCGCCAACTGGGTTTCCACGTTTCCGGTTCCTAAGAATTCTTTTTGATAATACTGGCTGATCGCTTTCTGTATATCCGGGATGCTGATACCTAACGTTGCCAGCTGACGGCTATCATATTCCAGTCGCCATTCCATCGGGGTGGCACCGCTGACATCGATGCGGTAGATGCCGGGAATCCCGCTTAGGCGAGGTTTTATCTGGTCTTCGGCAAAGCGTTGTATGAATATGGGTGTGGCTGCCGCATTCAGTGTGTAGCTCATGAAAGGCCGTACTTCCTTGTCGTTCGGCCGGCTCATTTCCAGGACTGGATAGCTCAGTCCGTCCGGTAGGCTGGGCCATGTCTGTCGGATGATGGTAGACGCTTCGAAACGGGCGGCATCGATATTGGTATGCTTGTCCAGCTCGAGCGTGACATATCCCCATCCGTTGCCGGACGTGGAATTGATCTCCTTGATCCCCTTGATGCGTGCCAACATCGCTTCGAGCCGCGAGGTCACTTCCATCTCTATCACGCGTGCCGAATTGCCCGGCATGTTATAGCTGATAGTCAACTGTGGCAGCGTGCGTGACGGCGACAGCTTGATCGGCAGCAGCGGTATAAAGGCAATCCCTGCCAGTGCCACGCAAAGGAAGGTGACGATGATGGTGAAAGAGGATATTTTAGGAGATGCACTCATTATTCATTTTTTGTTACAATCCGTATTTATATTCGAACTCGTTCGAAAGGGAAACTCCCGTTTCGAAATCGTGCAACGTCAGTTTTCGGATCTTATAATAGCTCAGCCAGTAGTTCTGTAAAGCCGAAATATAGTTCCGCTGCGCTTCCTGTTGGCGGTTCAGCGACAGAGTAAGACTGTTGATATCCGCTTTTCCGATCATGAAGCGTTGCTTGGTTTCGCTGTAGGCTGTTTCTGCCAGGTCTACCGCTTCTTCGGCACTTCCAATCAGGGCTTGCTGGATATTGAAGTCGCCGACTGTCATAATCACGTCTTCTTCTACTGTCAATTCTTTTTGTTTGGCGGATGTTTCGGTGACAAGCAGGTTGTTCTTGGCAATATTATGCTTCCCTTTTCGTACGCCCCAGTCTACCAACGGGATCGAAACAGACAAAGAGACGATTTCCTGCTGTTGCAGATTTTTGTAGGCGTCCTGTATGTTCTTGGACACTTGGTTGAATCCGACGCTGGCATTGATCTGGGCGTTGAACATCGCTTCTTTCTTGGTTTTGTCTACCTGCTGCTGGGCTTCTAATATTTGCTGGCGCAACTCCAGAAAGGTCGGGTTGTTTGCACGTGCCAATTCGAGTGCTTTGTCGACCGAGATTTCCATATTGCGCGGGCGGCTTGGGAGGCGCAGGCGTATTTCTGTATTCTTGTCGAAGTTCAAGTAAGAGGCGAGGCTGAACATGGCACGTTTCAGGGCGATTTCCGCATTTTTCAACGTGTTGCGTGCGTTTACGGCATCCAATTTCAGTGTCAGCAAATCCGCTTGGCTGATAGAAGCTATCTTATGCCGTTCCTGCCCTGTCCGGTACAGTGTGTCGGTCGTGGCGACATTTTCCTTGGCCAGATCATATTCCACCTGTGCCATTGCCAGAGCGAAGAAATAGGTCGTTGCTTGCTCGCTCATTTGCTCTACATTATATAATAGTTCTTTCTTGACCTTCTCGTATTTCAACGGTTCGATTTTCCGTTCCCATTTAAAAGCGTTATACCCCAATAAGTCTTGCTGGTAGCCGAGGCGGATCGGAACCGATGAGAACTGGTTATAAGTTTGGTCGCCGAAATAGCGCATATAATCCAAGTCTGTATCCAAATAGAATGTACCGCCTAAGAGGTCGAAATTCTGTTCGATCTCCAATTGCCCGCCCGCATAAAACGATTGTTGTTTTCTATATACGTCGATATCAGCCTCCGAGTCATATCGTTGGGTAAAATAACGGCGGTATTGTGCCGGCGTCAGATTTAGGGTAAGGCTTGGCAGACGGCCGGCCTTGTAAGTCCGGTATTCCCAGTAGCCGGCCAGATACATATTTTTGTATCGGAAAGCGTCCAGCGAACTGTCGGCCGCCAGTGTGATAGTTCGTTCCAGCGTCAGTGTGAGCTGCGCTTTTCCTCCGAATACGCATGCAAGCATCAACAACGTGATGACATATCTATAAATGAATTTCCTGTCCATAACTTCCAATTTTCAATTTTCAACATTCAAATTACCAACCTCATGTTTGCGATAAATGAACCAGTATATCAGTGGTATGACAAAAAGGCTGACTGCCGTACCGATCAGCATGGCCGAGATCATGGCGATGGAAAGCGGCTTTTGCAGTTCGCTGCCCATATCGAATGTGAAAAGCAGCGGAACCATTCCGAATATTGTCGTTAATGATGTCATGATGATAGGACGCAGGCGCCGCCGTCCGGCTTCATGTATGGCTTCCATAAGAGGAACCCCTTCTTTGCGTAGTTCGTTGATAGCATCCAGTTTCAGGATGGAGTCGTTGATGATGATACCGCAGGTCACGACGATACCGATGGCACTCATCAGGTTCATGGTATGGCCGCATATCCAGAGCACCAGCAAGGAGGCTGCCACATCGATCGGAATTTCAAGCAGCACGATGAGCGGCTGCAGGAAACTTTCAAACTGGGCTGCCAGGATGAAATACATCAGCAGGATCGAAATGAACAAAATCACGACCAGCTCGTTCAGCATCTGCCGGTTGGAAAAGAAACTTCCTGAAAAATCGATATCCCAGTCAGTATCGATTTCTTTTTTTACATTTTCCATCAACTGTTCGGCATTGTCTATATCATAGAAACTGAATGGAATGTATTCTCCGTTCTTTCCTGCCGTGATCGTTTTCAAGTCCTCTCCCGGAGTGACACGCACCAGCGATTGCAGCGGGATATATCGTACGTTGCCTTCCGTGTCAGGAACAGTGTTTACCAATGTTTTCTGTAAGACCTCGTTAACCGTTTGTTCTTCCCCGGCCAATGCGATTGGCAGATATTGTTGGTAGGAGCGGAGCGTTGCTACTTCATTCTCTTTGAATGCCGTTTTCAGCAACCGGTACACTTCGTTGTAGTCGACGTTATAAAGCAGAAGTTTCTGTCTGTCTATTGTGATATTTAACTGATTGTCGAAGGTGATACCGACAGGAGTATGTCCTGTTTTCGCCTCGATTTGCTGTTCTATTTTATTCAAGACGGAGGCTTCCGGTGCTTCAGATTTATTGCGGGTGTGCAATTCGGCGACAATGTCGGCTTCACCTGTCACAAACAGCTTTTCAAATACTGTTTCGGGAGGCGAGAAGGATATCACTGCCATCGGGTAATGCGTTTTGATCCATTTTTCCACCGATTTTTGCAAAGGAGCGATTCCGGTTGGTTTCTCCGTCTTGAAATATAACTCGCTTTCGGAAACCGACATCTCGCGATCCCGGTTCAACAGGAATTGCTGCTGCCCGACATAGGCCGTGTGTTCTTGTACCTGATTGTCGATAGAGGCGAATAACTGGCTGACACGGCTCTGGTTTTCATCGATATGGATGTTTTCGTTCCATTCCACATGAGCGATCAGTTCGTTCTGGTCTATCTCCGGCATACGGCTTTTCGGTATTTCGTAGAACAGAAAGGCGCAAAGCGGGAGCGTAATGGCAATGAAAATCAGGCTTGCTGTTTTGTGACGGAACACAAAATCCACTCCGGTATCATAGAAGCGGTCCAATGTATGCTCTTTTACCAGATTGTTGATTCGCATATTGAAACCCTTATGTTTGATGTCCGGAATACTGTATACCAGTTTGTAGAGTACCGGCAGCAGCATGATTCCCGTGAAATAGGAAACCATCAGACCGACGGTGACGGCAAAGGCTTGGTCGAAGAAGATCGCTCCTGCTATTCCGCTCATGAACACAAGCGGAACGAAGACGGCAATTGTCGTAAAAGTGGAACTCAGCATCGGAGTAATTACTTCGGTCGTCCCTTTATTGCAAGCCTCTTCCAGCGAGTCTCCTCGTGTCCTGTATTGGGTAATGTTTTCCGTTACGATGATCGAACTGTCGATCATCATACCCAAAGCCAGGATCAACCCGGAGATGGAGATGATATTCAGCGACATCTTGCAGAGGTAGAAAAAAAGGAAACTGATGATCAGGCTCACCACCATACTTAACCCGATCACTGCCGGGCTCTTGATATCCCCTAAGAAAAGGATGGCGACGATACAGATGAAAAGGAAACCCAACGACAGGTTTTGTTTCAGGTTCGAGATGGTATAATCCAGCAATTCCGTCTGGTTGCGGCTGACACTGAAATCGATATCCGGATAGACGGAAGCAAAGTAATCCGTCACTTCTGCCAATACCTCTTTCATGTTATCCATATTTTCATCCGCCTGCTTAATTACAGCCAGCGTTACCGCCCGTTTCCCGTTGGAAAGGGAAGCTCCGGTCTCTTTCTCCGGCACGACGGAGATGCGTGCCAAATCTTTCAGTTGAAAAATATGGTTATTTTTCCTGATATAAATATTCTCGACATCTTCCGGTGTGCGCAGCAGTGTCGAGAACTTGATATTGTACTCGTAATAGCCGTCACGTACGGTCATGCTACCCGGTTCTATATTGTTAGATGTCAGTGCGGCCTCCAGATCGTCAAGTGTGATCTCCGACATTTTCAGCAACTTCATGTCCGGAACAATCTGTAACTGCCGTTTCAGAATTCCGGTCACATCTACCATTGCCACTTCGGGCAACTGTTCGATACGACGTTTGATCACCGTTTCGGCAAACTGGCAAAGGTCGAGGAACGATCCTTCGTTTATTTCACTGTAAGCGCTGTCGCTTTTCAATGTCAGATTCAAGCAGAATACGGGAATATCAGTGGCACTGGCTTTGATTACCCGTGGACGTTCTACTTCACGTGGCAGGTAGTTCATAGCTGCGTCTATCTTTTCGTTGACTTCGATAAAAGCCAGATCCGTATTTGTTCCGAAATCGAAGTTTAGGCGTATGATGGCAGCACCGTCGCGTGTTTCACTGTGGATGTCGCGTAAACTGGCAACCTGCATTAATTGCTGGCGGATGGTTTTTACTACTGTGTTTTCCAATTCGCGTGCCGAAGTGTTCTGGCCGGATACCTGTACGGTGATCTCCGGAATTGCAATATCAGGCAGCAACGACACCGGAATGGTGAAGTAAGTAACCAGTCCCACGATAAAGCAAGCCGTAAAAGCCATCAATACCGCGATAGGGCGTTGTAGTAGAAACTTTATCATGTATTAGAACTATGATTTATAAATTATGATTTCTGAATTGTCAATTGTCCATTTTCAATTGTCAATTACTTTGACCGGTGCTTCGTGAGCCAGGTTAATGTTACCGCTTGTAATCACGATATCCCCTTCTTTCAGTCCGTCAATGATCGTATAGCTGTCGGCATTTTCCAAACCTGTATGTACATAGTTCCAGTATGCTTTGTCTTCCGTTAATGTGAATACAACCTGTTTGCCGGAACGGAGTACGACAGCGCTTTTGGGAACGACCAACTGTTTACCCAGCGAACGATGGATACTTACTCGTACATTCATCCCTTCGAACAACTTACCTTTATCGTTTACGGCAGCTTTCACCTGTACCATCCCGTCTTTGTCTACCAGCGGGTTTATTTCGGATATACGGCCGTCAGCCGTGACATCGGACAAGGCAAAAGGAGCTACCTCTACACGATCGCCTGTTTTGATAAGCGGCAGTTCGCTTTCCAAAACTGTGAAAGCGGCTTCCAATGTGCGGGTATCGATAATGGAACAGAAAACATCGGAGGTAGAAGCCGTGTTGAACTGTTTGGCGAACAGGTTAGCGACGACACCGTCGAAAGGGGCGGTCAGGACTGCCTTTCGTTGTTCGTATTCGGCAAGCTGCCAAGAGATCAGTGCCTGGTCATACCCGCTTTTTACCTTGACTAACTGCATGGTTGCGGGCGGTACTTTTGTAGAATCTTCCAGTTTGTAGCCCTGTCCGATCAGTACGTCTTGCAGTTCCAGTTTGGCGCGTTCGAGTGCATCTTTGGCTTGCGCTGTCTTGTTGGCAAGGCGGAAGGTTGAGAGTTCTGCGAGTTTTTGCCCTTTCGTCACGCGATCGCCGTTCTTCACATATATCTTGGCGATCGGTTCTGCCGATTCGAATTTTAGGTCGACAAAGTTTCGGGCTGACAGTTTACCGTTACTGATCAGTTCGTGGTTGAAATCAGTAGTGTTCAACTTCATCACCGTCACCTCGTTTGTCTCATCCGGCAGAACGGTTTCTATGCTTTCTTCGGAACCTTTCTCTTTCTTTTCACCGGAGCAAGCCATCATCCCGGCCAGAATCAGTATAGCAAACAATTTGTAGTATTTCATATTTTATTGTTTTTATCAAAGTTGTTTCGCAAATATACAAACATATTTTAGTTACGAGTCTTTCGTAATTACTTTTTTTCTATTATCTTTTTTACTTCTTCCCGCATCTCCCGGATTGCGGTCGTTTCCACCTTCGGCTTTTTGGTCAGCACAGCTCCGGCGGCAGCCCGCAATTTATCCGCCTGGTAGAACTCCGGCTCTGCATATAGCTTTGCTAACAAATAATATGGATACAATCTCTCCGGCAGTATCCCGATAGCCTGAAGCAATTCTTCTTCCGCCTCCCGGTAATCTCCGAGCGTCTGCCGGTTTTTGGCGATCATGTACCGGATCATCGGGTCTCCGCTCAGCCGCTTCGCCCGTTCCAGCACCCGTATCGCTTCGGCGTGTTGTCCCGTCTTGCTGAGGCATTGCGCCTCTTCGAACAAGAATTCCGGTTTATGCTTCAACTTGTCATGCAGCTCGTGATAATCTTCCGCAACCGATTCATACGCCTTGTTGTTGTAGATCATCTGCATCCGTCCCCATCGTTTATATGCCTCATATTGCCCTTTCTGCAAGATGAACAGACAGACGGAGGCAAGCGACAACAGACTTATCATCGTAATATGGCACACCGGTGATACGGATAGGGCAGATGATCTTGTCCGCGTCCCAGCTTCCGTCACGCATATCGCCCCCAAAAACACCAACGCCACCCAAAACGACGGCAACTGCAACGGATAGGACGACACCGCGAACACCGCTAACGCCAACACGCCACCGGCCGCTCCCTGCTGCCTGTTCCGGATTCCATAGTACGCCATGCTCCCCAGCCACGAACACGATCAACCCTCCGACCCCCTGTTCCAGCCCGATCTGCAGGTATTCGTTGAACGCATATTCGGGACATCCCGCCACCCGTTTCTCCCGGTCTGTTGCGTTCCCTGTTGCGAAATACCCGCCTTGCGCCTCCGCGTATGCCGCCGGGAATCCGCCTAACCCCGTTCCTGCAAGCGGCTGTCCGGCAATCGCTTTCCCCGTCACTTTCCACATCAGCAATCGCCCGTCCGCCGAATCTTGTTTCATCCCGTAAACCCCGGCAATGGTACATCCCACCAATATCGCCACAATTGCAATAAAAGGAATTGTAGCATTCTTATACCTTCGACATACAGCTTTCGTCTTCTCCCATCCGATCCGTTCCGTCCAGTACACCCATCCGCAAGCCACGACCGCCGCCATCCACGCCGACCGACTCATTCCGGCAGGCAGGACAATCAGGATAGCTCCGGCGCATACCCAACCGAAATAATGCATCCCCTTTTGAAACCGCAACGCCGTCCACAGGCAAACCGGCAGCACGACCGCTAAGTACCCGCAGTAAGGCCCCGGATTAAAGAAAGAACCCGTCAGCCGGAAAAGCGAATGGTTGGAATAGGCATAGCCATGCAATTGCTGCATTCCCCAGACGGCTTCGACCAGTCCGGTGAGCATCAGCACAAATAAGAAAAAGAACTTCAGGCAAGGAGCCTCTGTAAGAAAATAGCGCAACAGAAACCACAACACGACCAACTGCCCGCCGAAAAGCAGTTTTTCGGGTTCGGGATCGAGCTGCCAGTCGTATGTCGCGAGCGTGATCCCGGCAAAGAGGAGCAACAATCCGTCCGGCAATGCAAACGGGATGCTTTTCCTCCCACCAAGCCATGCCGTCACAACCGTCCCGATCGCCATCAGCGCCATCGACAGGTGGAACCAGAAAACTTTTCCCATCACAATGCCGTTCGCCAATGCGCTGTCGCCGACGAGCGGCGTGGCGATCAGCATCGCTCCGAAAACAGATGCCAGTGTAGTCTGGATTCCATGCCTATGCAATTTGAGTTCCATGCCGGTGTATTTTATTTCCATGCTTATCCGTTTTTTATTCGATTTTCTTCATGAACCGATCCCAGCGGAACTGCCCGGTGTACGGATCGACCGATTTCCAGACAAATGCCGCCTTGCCGACGATATATTCTTCCGGCAACAAGCCCCAATAGCGCGAGTCTTGCGAGTTCAGGCCTTTGTCACCCGCCATGAAATAATAGTTTTTCAAGAAGCGGTATTCCCGTATCGGTTCGCCGTTCAGGAAAACGGTTGAATCATTATAGTTGATTTCCGCTTTTTGTTCCCATGCGATCAGCTTGCGGTATAACAGATAATTTTCCCGGTTCATTTCGACCTTGTCACCGGCTTTCGGGACATAGAGCGGTCCGAAATTCCGGATGTTCCAACTGATGACGGAGTCGAACGGGAATGCCTTATAGACACCGTCTGGAAACTCTCCCGGCAACGTCCGCCCGATGCGTTCCTGCGAATCCATGTTTCCGAGCGGTTCGTTCGTGCCGTTTATCCGGAACCTTCCGTTCCGGATGGAAAGCGTGTCGCCCGGCAATCCGATACACCGTTTGATGTAGTATTTCAGGATATGCATCTCGATCTTGTCCCAGCCGTTGGGATGTGGGAAGTTGAAGACCAGCACATCACCCCGCTTGGCTTTCCGAAATCCCGGTGTGCGGTGTATCTCGGTCTGTTCCAGCCGCAGTGTCGCATTGAGGTCGAACAGCCGTGCGCCGAGCGTCGGTTTCCAGACCGCCACGAAATCCCCTTCGACCAGTTCCGGCTCCATCGAGTCGCTGGGGATGCGGAAGGAGGCGAGGAGGAAGACTTGGGAGAAAATCCAGATGCTGACTACAATAGAAACAACCAAAATCGCATTCAGTAACCAATTGATGATTTTCTTTAGAAATCCCATGTCCTTTTCAGTTGGCCGTTTTCTATAAATCCTACTCGTTGTCCCAATGCCCGGTGAGAAGTTGCATACCATAAAAGGGCGTTATCCGGTATACGGGTATAAAGTTGCGTTGTGTCCGAAGTAATGCTGTCGCATGATACAGGGATGAAATATTCTTTCTCGACATCCCAAAAATGTAGGTTACGAGGAGTTTTTCCTTTTTCTATCCAAAGTTCTTGCGTGACAAGTTTATTTTTGTCAGGTATGAATTTCCAGATGTGTCCCGACGAATCGACTAAAAACGGTGCGGTAATGTATCTCAACTCCTGTTCTTTGCCACCTTCAGCTATGATGAATATATTATTGCCGACAACATCTTTAAATTCACAGACAGCATCGGTCTGTATGCCAATAGCGACCGGTTTCCATTCGTAGTAATTATAAGCACATAAATAAACAAGGCTTTCTGCTGAGGATGGCTCTTTGTCAGCCTCGATCCTCAAATCCAAAACCGGATAACCGCTTTCTGCCGTGACATCTTTTAATAAAGGGCTTTTTAAGTATGTGGTATAACCATCGTCCGTCCGTGATTTTTTGAAATCGGCATCAAACAAGTTGCGGTACACTTTTGCAGGTTTCAGATAACGGACAGTCATAAGTTTTTGCCTGTATTCGTCTGGTCCGGCATAAGCAGGACTGAAATCATAAAATTCGCCATCCTGTAGTACGGCACACCAACTATGGGCTAAGTCCATTTTCGTCCAGGTTGTGGTTTGCACGACTACCGGTATGCCGACAGCGCGCATGGCCATTGTCGCGAAATTGCATAAAGCGTCGCATTCTCCGATACCGGCCCGAAAAGTCTCTTCCACAGTCGGATAAAACGGCTGTCCGGTCTCTTTATATTTTAAATCGTTTATAAACTGTTTGTTTATGATCATACAGGCTTCGAAAGCATTTCGGGCTTTCCCGGAATCTATCAATGGCAGGTAATATTCCATTAATTCCTGTCTCATATCGGATGCCGGTTCCACTTCTGCCCGGTAGGGAAGTATGTAACGGCAAAATCCCTCAAACGAAATATCTTTAGCCCAAGGTTTTTGCCAAGCTTGAAAAGCCAAGTCTATATTTCGGATCAGATAATCACTATGTAAGGCCTTGATGTCGTAAACGATCTCTTTCCTGATCGTATATCCCTTTTCTTGTAAAGAGTCGCAATGCCTTTTTACGGCCTGGTTGTCCGTGAAATTCCGGATGTCGGGTACATATCGTTCGCCTTCGGGCGATACGAAATATTCCATCCGTGAAAAATGGAACGGCATATTCCGGATTAAGTATCGGGCTGCTTCTAACTTTATACTGTCATTTTTGTAATATTCGAGCACCTTTTCCAATTCCGCCTGATTTTCTCCGCTCATGGATAAGGCTTGTTCCAGACTGACACCTTTTGTTTTTTGCATGGAACAAGAGGTCAAAATACTTAATATCATGAATAAGAAACATGTTTTCATGGACGGTATAAATTGTTTATTAACGTTCGACAAGGACAATCACAGGGGAATTTCCATTTTCCGGTATCTCGTAATCGATCAGATATTTTCCGTCTGTCGATATGAAATGAGGCACAAAAGTACTTCCTTCCTTGAATCGGTAAGAATTGTCCGGATAGATGACCTTTTGATAAAATGCTTGTTTGGCATTTTTGTCATAGCTGTAAGTGTACGGATCAGTTACATCATGGTGTGCCAGATAAATGATACCGTCTTTCTCTCCGGTTGCAGCAAGCGCAATTTTGCCGTTGAAGAAGTCCCATTTTTTCATCAGCTGTTCAGCCGTGCAAGCAAACATGGCTTCTTTGGTAGCCTTGTATTTTCCTAACTCGACTACAGCATAAGGAACTAAATTCAAGTGTTCATCAACCTGATAGATCGTGTCGTTGAAAACTTCTTTGAAAGCGGGGACAAGCCCGTCAAACGCTTTCATTTCGGGTGGTGCACTATATACGACTTCTGACGAAGCAGGCTCATATTTATCCAGATTCGGAACAATCTTAATTGCTGTCGTATCTCGAAAAAAAACAAACCTAACCTCTTTTTTTCCTGTGTGATTGTCTACATGCCCTAAAAACATGCCCGTATTGGGAATAAGGAAAAAATTCAGGGTGTGCCGTATTCGTGGGCAAAATAATTTACCTAAATATTCTCCTTGCCAATTGTATCGTGTAAAATCATAATTTCCATCCACAACAAACAGTGTGTCATTCCGTAAAATAACGCCATTCATCCTTTTATATTCTCCTTCTCCATCTCCTTTTTTACCGATTTCATACATATATTTTCCATCTTTATCAAATAGAGATAATCTGTCCGAATGAACCACTAACAGTTTTTCATCGTCCAGTATGATCCTTTGGATGGATTTGACCCGAATGAAGTCGTTGGTTTCCAGTTGCACGTATCGAGGATTTGTCGCCCATTCATTTAAACCTATTTCTTGTGCTTCATTTTTGACCAAAGGACGAAAATCTATCCGATAAAAATTCTCATGATCGGAAGATTGCGTTTGTCGGTTGCTACAAGACCCAAGAAACAGGCAAAAGAGAAGAATCCATGTTTTCATAAACTTGTTATTTCAGTATGTTACTAATATCAAACCGTACAATAGCTATTTCTGGCTCTTCAGTTACTGCATATATAGTTTTTTCATCATCTGATACAGACAATCTACTTGCACTTCTGTCTGTGTGCAAGTTTGCTAAAAAATGTCCATTATGATCAAATACTAAAATATTATGCACTTTTATAT
>ERZ1027013.478-NODE-478-length-15146-cov-13.866609_pt1 | contig 15146 bp, 10 predicted proteins | sample MGYA00519446_ERZ1027013 | MGnify/ENA primary metagenome ERZ1027013 (study PRJEB26926, sample SAMN06164699) | human gut metagenome | biome: ENVO:00009003; feature: ENVO:2100002; material: ENVO:00002003 | host: Homo sapiens | place: USA | collected 2012 ... | reverse complement strand
CGAGATCAGCCTCGGTCTCGTGGGCTCGGAGATGTGTATAAGAGACAGATATTACTCAATGGTAAATATCTGGTTAAAACCTGTTACTTCAAAAACAGATTTAACTTCATCACGCACATTTTTAATTATAAATTTTCCGCCGTTCGCTGTCATTTCCTTATAAATCTTAAGAATAACCCTAAGACCTGCAGATGAAATATAATCAAGCTTTTCAAGATCAAGCACAAATGTATGTATGCTATTTAAAGAACCGCCCGTAACAGAATTAAGTTCATTTTGAAACTCGGGAGAAGTTGCAGTATCGAGTCTGCCTTCTACTGAAACATAAAGGTTGCCGTTATCTAAATTTGAACTAAATCTCATTTTTTCTCCATCGAAGTTAATATATAAATTATAGTTGGTAGAATTATACACATTTGATATTAATAATGTCAAGTATTTAGCATATCAATTCATATTTACTCTTTGCATACAGAAATCTATAAAAATTAAGGTAAAAGCAAAATAAAAAGCGCAATGCAGATACACATTGCGCTTTTATCATTTTATTTAAGTTTTTCAATCCACTCTTTTTCTCTGAAGCCTGTAAGAATAACATCATCCGAAACAATCAGCGGGCGTTTTACAAGCATTCCGTCAGTTGCAAGAAGCTTTAGCTGTTCATCCTCGCTCATTGTAGTCATCTTTTCCTTTAAATTCAGCGATTTATAAAGCATGCCGCTTGTATTAAAGAATTTTTTGAGCGGCAAACCGCTTTTTTCATACCATTCTTTAAGTTCTTCATAAGTGGGATTGTTTTCAATAATATGCCTGTCTGTGTACTCAACACCGTTTTCATCAAGCCATTTTTTAGCTTTTTTGCAGGTTGAGCACTTAGGATATTCAATAAAAAGCATATAAAAACCTCCTACATACAGTTACTGTTAAATTATTATTTACCGAAATAAGGCTCTGCTTCGAATGAGAATTCAAGGGGTTTAGAATAGCCAAAGTTAATCATATGCTCTGGTGACGGAATGGGTCCGCAGCTTCCAGAGCCTGTGCCCCTTACAAATCCGTCAACAGTTGTAAAGGTTGTTGCGCAGTCCGGCAAATCCTCGATATGCTTTGCCTTTTTAAGCTGATTAAGAGTAAAGTGGTTGGCGTTAAAATTGAAATAATTATCAAGGGCGGTAAATTTAAAGCCTGCTCCTTTATTGTCGGTAAGAATACTAAAGCGTACTTCTCCCCTGTTTCCTGAATCCTGCGGCTTAATATACTTATGAGCCATTTTTGACACGGTTGTTTCGTAAATTCCCACCGGTGAATGCTCTTTAAAGTCAGAATAGTTTTCCTCAGGACCTCTGCCGTAATATTTTACATTTTCAAATTTATCGTTCAGTTCAATATGAACGCCGAAACGAGGTAACTGATCAGTGAGCGGGTTTACCTTTTTAAGGGACGCACGCACCGTAATTTTACCATTACGGTCAAAGAAATAATTAACCTCAGCCCTTGCAAGAACAAACATTCCTCTTGAAACAAAATCATATACGGTGTTTACATATTTAGCGTTACCGCTGCCTTTAACATCGCAGGATACCATTTTGGTAACAGCTGTATCAAGCCCGATAGCTTTCCAGAAAATCACCATATACTTATCATTGTCAAGCATTCCTCTGTAAATATGAGGAACAAAGCCGCTTGCTTTATCAATGGGTTTTGTATTGAGAAATTCCAATCCGTTTTTCTGATAGCTTATAAGACCGCTCTTTTTATCAAACAGCGCTTTTCCGTTATCAAAGTAAACGCTTATAGTGTTTCCTACAACAGAAATGTTGGCATTATTTGAAATTTGACCGAACTTCTTAAGTTCTGCTTTTGAAACTGCAATTTGCTCAACAGCGATGCTCTCGCCGTTCTTGGCGGTATAAGAGAAATTAACAAAAACATCATCTTTTGTATTATTCAGCAATGAGGAGTTGATTGCCACGCGCTTTTTTTCTCCTGCGCCGATAACAGTATTTATTTTGCCGTGCTCTTTTTTCTCGCCGTTTACGATAATTTCAAAATCAATATTAATATTTGATGTATCAGTAAAGCATTTTGTATTCCATATTTCAAAAATATTGTCTTTAATATGTGCTGCTCTTACGGGACGGTAGCAAACTTTCATTTCAAGAGCACCGCTTGAAGGTCTACGGTCGGGATAGAACAAGCCGTCAACACAGAAGTTTCCATCGTGTATCGGCTCGTTATGGTCGCCGCCGTATGTCCATTTATATTCAGCGTTTTCATCATATACGCAGTGGTCTGCCCATTCCCATATACAGCCGCCCATAAACTGCTTTGAAGAATAAAACAGCTGCATATATTCTTCAAGTCCGCCGGGGCCGTTGCCCATTGCGTGAGCATATTCGCATTGGAAAAACGGCTTGCCCTTATATTTATCGCCCGCAGTGCCTGACAAGATTTTTCTCATCAAAGTGGGTGTTGCATACATTCTTGAAACTACATCATAAGCCCAGCGGCTGCTGCGTATTGCCCCTTCATAATGAACGGGGATTTCGGGGTTCACTTTTTTAAGATAATCATAGCAAACATCCTGGCACTTATAGCCGCCTGACTCGTTTCCAAGGCTCCACATAGTAATACACGGGTGGTTTTTGTCCCTGCCGTACATTCTCTTTACCCTGTCAAGATAATGAGAAGCCCAGCTTTCGTCATTACTAAGTCTGTTAGGATTATATGTAGTATAAGGCACAGCATAAAATCCGTGAGTTTCAATATCTGCCTCATCAACTGTATACAAACCGTAAAAATCACACATGGTGAGGAATACCGGGTCAGGAGGATAGTGAGAAGTACGAACGGCATTACAGTTATACTCTTTCATAAGGAGAATATCTTTTTCCAAATCATCAACAGACATAACATAGCCGTTTGTCATATGCGTATCATGGTGATTTACACCAAGCATTTTTATAGGCTTTTCGTTGAAAAGGAAAACGGAGCCGTCGATTCTGATATGTTTAAAACCTATATATGTTCTTACAGCTTCCTGAACTTTATCGCCTGATTTGAGAAGAATATGAACTTCATAAAGATTCGGCGTCTCAGCAGTCCATTCTTTGGGTTCAAGAGAGTTTAACGGTGTCTGCATATCGTTTTCCAAAACGCAGTTGAAAAGACCCTGAGAATAAACCTCGACACGGCAGTCATCCGAAAACTTTCCGCTTACAGAAATTGAGAGATTATATGTACCGTCGCTGTTTTTTGAAGGTCTGAAAAGAAAATCGTTTATATAGTTTTCTTCCTGAGTGATTAAATAAACATCACGGAATATACCGTTTTCTCTGAACATATCCTGACACTCAAGATATGTTCCGTTGCTCCATTTATATACAACAGCAACGATTTCATTTTTACCGTTTTTCAAAAGAGGAGTTATATCAAACTCCGCCGTATTGTGAGAGCCTTCGCTATATCCCACATACTCTCCGTTTACATAAAGAGAAAGAGCACCTGCAACGCCTAAAAAAGTAATTATTCTGCGCTTATCGGCATTTTTAATATCCACAAATTTTCTGTAAACGCCTGCGGGGGCGTCATCAGGAATATAGGGCGGATTTTTCGGGAAAGGATAGCGGGTATTAATATACGCTATCTGGTCGTAACCCGTTCTCTGCCAAGTGCTCGGAACTTTCACCTTATCAAATGCGATTTCATCCGTATCAAATACTTCGGGTACTTCTGAAAGCTTGCTGTAATAAGCAAAATCCCATTCACCGCTGAGAATACATACCCTGTCAGAATTATAGCGTTCGTTTTTGTAATCAGTATTTTCAAAAGCTTTTTCGCTTGAAAACGGAATGAAATAACTTCTTTCTTCAAGCTTGTTTTCTTCAAAAATGCTGAAATCAGTATGAAGATTTCTCCTAATTTTGTAATTCATTTTTTAACCCCTTAATTAAATTTAAAAGTGTACTTGTCACCTTTATTTATAACAATTTCTTCATTGTTGATTTTTACGGTGTAATGTTCACCGTTTCTTACTGATATATTAACATTTTTAGAGCATAAATCAAAGTTTTTTATCTCAAAAAATTCCCAATTATCGGGAAGAGTCGGTTTTATTTCAAACGAATTGAAGCCAACGGGTCTGTAACCCATAATTCCCTCTGTAAAAATTCTCAAATAAAGAGCGCTCTCCGCTGACAACTGAGCCGAATTACCCTCGGGAAAAGCCTCGACAGGATACGGAGCATGAAAGCCGAGAAGCCTTTCATTAGTATAATCGAAAAGCAAAGAATATGCTTCATTTGCCTTGCCCACATTGAATATTCCTCTGAGCGAATACAAAAGCGAGCGGTCCCAATATGTTTTCTGTCCGCTTCTTGTGAGCATTCCCTTGCCCGTATAAAGTTTATCGCTCAAGAGAGCGTTTACCGTTTCTTGTTTTCTGTCTTCTATACCTGAAACAAGCGGCAGACAAATCCAAGAACGAAGCCGTTTTTCTTCTTTGCAGTAACGGTAGGTATTATACCCTTCAACCTCTGTACCAAAATAACTTTCTATGCTATTTCTTATTTTTTCAGATGTTAAAAGCGCATCGTCAGCCTTTTCGTCCTCACCAAGCGCTTTATACAGATAATACAGTGAAATAAACGCATCATAAGATATACATGATGTGGAGAGGTTTGCCTTTCCGCTTTCAAATCGGTTTTCAAGCTCATCGCTGTCGCTTTCAACCACACCGTCTGAATTTATTTTACTTTGAACATATTTCTGCGCAGCTGTAATTGATGGCAGAAATTCCAAAGATTTTTCCCTGTCACCCGTGCTTAAAAGGAAACGGCATAATCCATACAGAAACATTGAACTGTCGCCGCGGTCTCCCGCTCCGTTCCACAGTCCGTCTCCGCACGCTATAATGCTTGTGGGAATGGCTTTACTTTCGCTTGCGTATTTTGAAAAAAGCCTGTAACTGTTAACGCTCTGTTTTTTGCCTGCGTAATAGCCTAAATATGCAAAAAGCGGATTTGCATATTCGCATTGATCGTTAGTCCATAAAGCGCCGTAATAACCACCGCCGCCGGGAGAATGCATCAGCCCGTTTTTTGTTGTAAAAATACTTTCCGAAACTCTGATTTTGCAAAACTCAGTCATCTTATTGATTGTTTCATCCGGCGTGTTTATCGTCATACAGCCGCCCAAACTGCCGATAAAATTCTCTCTTAATTCAAACTGCTTTTCTATCTGATTTTCGCCAAGCTTTTCAGCGCCGCTGCAAATATATAAGGTTTTAGTGCCGTTCGGCTCAATATATATTTTTTCATCGTTTATTACTTTTCCGCCGCAGTTTACGATTGAGAAAAGTTCCTGCTCTTTATTCTCTACTAAAAAGACTTTTCTTATTTTTTTATAGCCATGCTTATTTTTAACATAAAAGCAAGCTGTATCAGCAGAACTGTTCTTAACAACAATCTTTTCTATTAAAGCTTTCTTGTCATACGCTGAGCAGATTGTATGTTCAATATTCAAACTGCCTGCGTGCTGAAAGAAAGTCAACATTCCGTTAAATATAATTTTATCCGTCAATAATTCTGATTCATATTTTATATCCGCTGCATCGAAACAATAGGTAAGGCTGCTGCTTGTTTCGTTTGGTACAACCCTTATTTGAGGAAATACACAAAACCTGTTAAGCTTAAGCTGCTTTGCTTTATCTATTTTATAGCTGATTATGGCAGACGTTTCAAAGCCTGCCATTTCTATATGATTGTAATACGGCAGTTGAATACTGTCCGTTGAACACACTACTGCGTCATTTTCTAAAGAGTAATACCTTTCTTTAGGTTCTCTGCCTGTAAATTTCACCCAAAGAGGAAATACTCTCGCTCTTTTATATCTCAATTTCATATGCTACTCCCCATCTTCACGGATGCTGAAAGCAAATCGTGCGTTATCTTCGTACCAAAGCGGGAAATTTGTTCCCCACACATTGTCATATAAGACATATGTGATTCCGTCTTTTTTCACATTTTCAAATTTGTTGTCGAATTTCAAAATTTTCCCCTTGCCGATAGATACAATGGGTGAATGAAAATTAATTATTTTGTAGTTTGCGTTTTTACATTTAATCTTCGTTTCAAATACGGCATTAAGGTTTCTGCCGCCCATTGACACTATATTATTGGGGTTAATAAATTCATCAATCTTTTTATATTCTAAACTCTTACAGGACGGAAACAGGTGCATATAAACAGCTTCCGTAAGTCTGTTTGCGTCCTTGCCATACCAAGATAAATCAATATCAATTCCTTTTTCTGAAATCGAATATAGAATCTGTATAAGCCTAGGTGCTCCGAGCTGTGAGCAAAGAGTTTCATCACATTTGAGATTAACAAGAATTTTTCTTCCGTCAGCGCCGCAATCCCGAGCCTCTGCCGAATCAACAAAATACGGAAATCTGCCTATGGGATATTTACCGTTTACATATTTAAGCAAGGGTCTTGCAAAATCCCCTTTTGCCCAAACAGCGGTTTCTTTCAAATTCCTCGAATAATGCGAAAGCCAATATTCATAGTCGGCACTTGAAAAAGAAAAATATTCAGCCACAGGTTCATTATTCTTATGTATAACCTCATCATTTGAGCAGGTAAGATAACCTATTCCGCCGTTTTTATTCAGTTCAAAACGCCACTTTCCGCACTCAACTGTTTCAAACGGGTCTGAATTACACTCAAGGCTCATTTTTTCCTTTGGCATTAGGGATTTTAAAACCTTTTCAGCCTGCTCCCTGTGCTCGTTATTTAAACAGGAAACCGCCTTTTTAATATAATCTCTCTGCTCACTCCAGCTTTGCTCAACTGTTTTATATGAACCTTTTTCATAATTACCAATCAGTCTGTTAACGGCAACCAAAAAGTTTTGTGGGAAGTCACGGAAAATGTGTTTCTGTGATACTATGTCGTTAGCACGAGCCTTTTGAAAATCCTCTTTCAAATAGTGCTCGTAATCGGCGAAATATTTTTTCACATCCATTCCGCAGGTGTGCTCGGCTATACACAGCAGAGCGTCTGAAAAGCCATTATATTCTTCACTTTTCCTGTGCATACTTCCATCATTCAGCCACTTGTGCTTTAGGCTCATCAATTCTCTGAGTGCCGCAGATTTATATGGGTCTGATGCGCTGCCGTGAATCCAAGTGTCCCCTATTTCACTCTCCAAAACAGGGAGGCTGTCTTTATGTTCCCAAATAACATCTGCAAAATCATCCATTGTGGACGCTTCTACCTCGTAATCGGGAAACTGAGACTTTATTTTGTTCACCTTTGCTATTATTTTTTCAGGAGACGGCGCACCGTGATTATCGAGAGTATGGTCGAAATATAAAATTTCGTCCATAAAATCACTTTTAAACGCTCCACCGTAATCTCCCGAATAAATAACTATTACTTCATATTCTCCGCTTTTCCATAAATAGCAATCGGGTACCTGCGGTATTGCCGATGCACCGTTAACACCTATATGTAAAAGCTTTATTCCGTGTTGTGCCAAAAGCTTGACTATTCCTATTGTATGCCCAGGAACATCCGTCATTTTAGCGGCAACTGTTTTTCTGCCTCTAATCAGGTCTATATCATCAACAATAGACATTCCGTAATCAAGCGTATCATAATCAAGCAATTCGGTATGAGTTGTAAAAGGCATCGCGTGGGGAACGATGTTTCCTGCTTTAATCGCACGCACAAGATTTTCTTTTTCTTCTTTGCAACTATCTTTCAACGCTTCTTTTAAAATCCAAGAACCCGTTGTCCATACAAATCGTTTTTCACCGCCTGCGTTTACATTTTCAGCAAGCTTTATGGCATCGGGAATAAACTGGTGAATATACTTTTTTCTGATATTTTCAGCATAATCTGTAAATCCCAAATCAAGATGCGTCTTTGAAACAACAAATACTTTTTTCATATGTTTTTCTCCGTAAAAGGAATTTTAAAGCCTAAATTTTAAGCAAGATTTATTAAAGCGATACCTAATCAAACTCATCATCGTTATTTTACTATTGTTACATAGTTTTCGCTCTCCTTGCCCCAGCTGTCAACAGCATAAATTCTATAAGTATGCTGTTCACTGTCAGGCAAATCAAGTTCTAAATCAACTGTTTCACTCATTGTGTCTATGCCGTTATAGAAATCACTGAAGAAATATTTAGTATCTTTATCATCTATAACAACCTTATAGGAATGAACAAAATCATCGTCAAATCCCGCAGGGAAACTAAGCGTGATTTTATCACCGTTAATATTTGCAGTTACGTCAGTTTCCAATATAACGGGAACTTTATTTTCAGCCATTCTGTTTTCAAAAGAATATTTACCATCGTTCACATAAGGAAGAGAGAAGCTCCATACTCTGTCCGCCTTTTCCTCTTTACCCATATTGCCGTCAGCAAAATTAATTCTGTGAATTGAAAAAGAATCTTCATTGAAATCAATAATGTATCCCATAGGAGTGGCATCAGCATTGGGCGGTATTGTTCCGTTTTCTTTTCCCTGCTCTAATTCGATATAGGACAGAGACTGCGTATTTATAACGGTATATTCACCCTGCCATATAGAGCGCTCATCAAGAACAGAATAATGCACATGACCGCTGAAATCTATAACATTAGGATATTTTGAAAGCACCTCTCCGAGATATTTATCGCCCCAATCCTCACTACCGTAGCTTGTATTTAAGGGCTGATTGTGAGTCATTACAAAAATCGGCTTTCCGTCTGAATCCGCAGCAGCTTTTTGGAGTTCTGAATCAAGCCAATCTGCTGTTATTTGGTATCCGCCCTGCATACTACCGGAATCGGGTGAAGCCCCTATGAAATGGTAACCGTTAACAACAAAATGAGTCCATGGAGAAGTACCTAATGCTTTCTCAAACGCCGCTCTGTGAGGTCTGTATGTAAATACATTTTTACTCCAATAATCGTGATTTCCCATTATGGTCTGTATAATGGGCTTATCTTCACCGAAAACCTCATCTATTGCGTCAACATAGGTTTGAAAAGCAAAGCTCGTTCCCAAATCACCTATGTCGCCCGCAAATAAAATCATATCAACATCATTATTTTTAATTACATTGAGCGTGTTTTTGAAATTTTTAAGATAAGTGTCATCTTCCGCAAGGAGTTCTTCAGTAGGAGGTAATTGCGTATCCGAAATCACTGCAACCTTAAAATCTTCTCCTGATGTTTGGTATTCCTGAATTTCAGTTTTATTTATGCGGGACTTACTGCCCGAAAAATATAAAACAGTTAAAACTATAATACCAATCACCGCAACAACGGCTACTACTGCGCAAACAGCAGTTATAATTTTTTTCTTTGCACTCATTTAAATTTAACCTCACTTTATATATTTTCAGCCAAGGCGTTTAACTCCTCAACTTCTCTCTTTTTCTTTTCCTCTCTGAAAACCTTGAGCTTTTCTTCCTGTGCCTTTTCATCGAATTTATAGAAAAACATGGGAATTATCTGAAGTAAAAGACCTATTGCACCGAATGCGGTGAGCATAAAGAAGATAACATTTAAAAGAGTTGTATAATTCACTCCGTCAATAATCGTTGCAACTGTCGTGCTCTCGATTAAAGGTTTTGAAAGATTATTTGTAATCTTTGTCATTATATCTGCGTTGTAACCAAAAGCGTCAACAATATTAAGCATAAGTACATTGAATATGGCAATAGCTACTTTATTTATAAGGCTTCTGAAAGAAAATACTGTGCCCTCAAGTCTTTTGCCTGTTCTCATTTCAATATCATCAACAACATTAGAGAACATTGCCACCAAAAGTACTGTCATAATGCCAACGGGGAAATTTGTGAAAAATCTGAGTATTGTATATGTAACAGCGCCTGCTACGGTATTATAAGGAATAATCCACACTCCAACGGCAAAGCAGATAATATCAGCCGCAATTCCGAAAACAGAAACCCAAATCCACAGTGTTTTCTTATCCATTTTCTTTAAAAATACGGGTACAAGTGCCATTGAAAGCATATAGGAAATACCACTGCCTATTTGAAGAAGAGGGGTGAGAAGTCCTTCGCTTGTAAGCTGAATTGAAATGCCGAATGTATTGTAAATCCAAGCGCATAAATCCTCTATCGGTATAACTCCGGCACAATTCCACTTAGCAAAATATGGCAGGAACATTGCGCCCATATTTACAATAGCAGAAAAGAACGCCGCAATGGCAAGGCATATGAATTTTTTATCTTTAAATACAATTTTTAATCCGTCTGTGTATTTTTCTTTTCTCGGAGGTATGTATATTTTTTCTCTTAACCCGAATGCAGAGAAAAACATCGGAATTCCGCCGATTATCGCAAAAATAAGCGCTGAGCCGAAATAGCCAGCCTCTTGGTTTTCTCTTCCCCAAAGGCCTGCAACTGTAAAGAAAAGAAGAGACGGTAAAACAGAACCAAGCGAACCTACTATATTACTGAACGAAATAGCCTTTACACGCTTTTTATCCTCAGGGAAAACGAGAGGGGTTAAGCCCTGATACGGAATATCGAGAACTGTATAAACAGTATAATAAATAAGATAAGCAATTATAGCATATATGAAATTACCCTTTTGCCCAAAATTTACAGGGGCAAAAAGCAGTGCTGTTACAAGGATTACGGGAATAGACATCCAAAAAATATACGGTCTGCATTTACCCATTTTTGTATGTGTTTTGTCTACAATCATGCCCATAAGCGGGTCATTAAAAGCGTCCCATATTTTAGTGACTGATAAAACTATGCTCGTCATAGCAAGGGACAGCCCTAAAACATCCGTAAAATACAGATTAAGCGCAGTACTCATTATACCATAAATTGTGCTCATTCCAAACGGAAGAAGTGAAAAAGCAAGAATTTCTTTTGTTGTTTTATTTTTCAGTATATTGTTCATTTTTACCCTCCGAAATTCTGAAATATCCGCATTTGTTAACCATAAGAATAAATCCTCTTATAATGCTCCCGAAATAATCGTCGGACACCTTATATTGCGGCAGTGCGTAGTCCGGCAGATTTCTTACAGCAGAATTAAATATTCTTTCAAAATCATTCTGCCGTTCAGATTTATAAAACACAATATATTCAGGGTTGGTGTATATGATAATATTTCTCACTATCTTAGCAGGAAAAGAAATACCCATAATATTTTTTCTTAAATCATCGGTATATCCGACTTCTCCTGCAAAGCCGGCGTTGCCTGTAATAACCTGCCCGTTAACCATTTCTCCAACGCCTATGCCGTTATGACCGAACTGAACAGTAGCGATATTTTTAATACTTTTACCGTTTTGAACACTTTCACCTATGACGGTTAATTTCATATCGTTTTGAACTATGACATTAACGCCGAATTTTTCTTGCAAAGATTTTTTCAAATCCAAGCCCTCTGCCGATCTGTTATAATACCAGTCCATAACAATTCCGTTTTTAACTACACACGGCAGAGAAAGGCAAACAGTGCCTATTTTAAACTCTTCTTTAGCTTTTCCGACCACTTCATATACGCAATCTATAAAGCCGTTCATTTCAAATGAAATTTTATAATCTTTTACGAAAATATAAGAAAAATCATATATTTTGCATATCAAATTATTATTATCAACAATCAAAAATAAAAAGTACTGATATTCGGGATTTATAAGATAAAGCTTAGCTTTTCTGCCGCCGGTTGAATCCGCCATATCCCCTTCTTTTATCATATTTAATTCAAGCGCCTCGTTAACGCATTTTTTTACGGTTGTGAGACCGCCTTCAGTATTTTCAGTTAGCTGAGCAAGGCTGCATTCTCCGTATTTTCTGAGAACCTGAAGAATATCGGACAGATTTTTGTTCCTTATTTTTTTTAATGTTTGAAATTCTTTCAAAAGCACACCTCCAAAACTTTTAACACAGGGTGTTAAAAGTAATTATACTTTTATATTTTATGTTTGTCAATAAAGCCGAAATACTTATAACACCAGCAAACATTGAATTAAAAGCTTTCAAGTTTATGAATAGGAACACTTTAAATATAATCCTCTATCTGTTATAATCTTTATACTTTAAGATTTGGAGAAATTCATATGTTTAAGCGATTTATTTCATATTACAAACCCCACAAGCTTATATTCTCACTTGATATGGGCGCATCTTTTTTAGTTTCCGTTATCGGTATCTTTTATCCGATTATTACAAGACAGATGCTCAACCAATTCATACCCGATAAAGAGTACAAACTGATAATAATATCTTCCGTGGCATTAATCGCCCTTTATCTTATCAGAATGGGTCTTAACTATTTTATTCAATATCAGGGTCATGTTATGGGCGTCAAAATGCAGGCTCAAATGCGCCGTGATATGTTTTGCCATTTGCAAAAACTGCCGTATAAATTTTATGACGACCATGAAACGGGTAAAATCATGTCAAGAATGACAAACGATTTGTTTGAGGTAAGCGAACTTGCGCACCACGGCCCCGAAAACATCATAATATCAACATTAACCATCATCACTTCATTTGTATACCTTGCGTCAATTAACATTTCGCTGACGCTTATAGTTTTCCTCTGTGTTCCTTTTCTGCTTGTAATTTCCGCAGCGCTGAGGAAGAAAATGAAAACGGCGTTTAAAAAAAGCAGAGAGGCTATTGCGTTAATCAACGCCGCCCTTGAAAGCAGTATTTCGGGAATCAGGGTTACTAAAGCTTTTACGAACTCTAAAAACGAAGAAGAAAAATTTGAAATTGGCAATAAAGATTTTGTCAACTCAAGGCGTGAAGCCTATAAGGCAATGGGTCAGTTTCACTCGTCAACAACATTCATTACAGATGTTTTTAATGTTGTTGTTTTACTTGCAGGCGGACTTTTCCTTTATTCAGGTAAAATCAATTTCGGCGACTACACCGCATTTATAGTTTCCGTAAACATATTCATTTCTCCCGTTAAAACCCTTATTGAATTTATGGAACAGTATCAAAACGGTGTTACGGGCTTTGAAAGATTCACTGAAATTCTCGACCAAGAGCCTGAAAAAGACTGCGAGGGAGCAAAAGACATCGGCAAAGTAAACGGTGACATTGAACTAAAAAATGTGACATACGGTTACGGCGATGACAAAGATGTTTTGAGAAACATTAACTTGAAAATCAAAAAAGGAAAAACATTTGCCCTTGTAGGTCCAAGCGGAGGGGGCAAAACAACAATCTGCCACCTTATCCCCCGTTTCTACAATGTTGAAGACGGAGAAATTTTGATTGACGGAAAAGAAATACATTCAGTTACAATGGAATCGCTCAGGCGCAATATCGGCATTGTTCAGCAGGATGTTTATCTGTTTAACGCAAGCATTAAAGAAAACATTATGTACGGCAAACTTGACGCAACAGACGATGAAGTTATTGAAGCGGCTAAGCGTGCAAATATTCATGACGCCATTATGGATATGCCGCACGGATATGACACCGTAATAGGTGAAAGAGGCGTAAGACTTTCAGGCGGTCAGAAGCAAAGACTGAGCATTGCAAGAGTATTTCTTAAAAACCCGCCTATTCTTATTCTTGACGAAGCTACATCCGCCCTTGACAACACAACGGAAATCTTGATACAAAATTCGCTTGACGAGCTTTGCAAAGGCAGAACAACGATTGTAGTTGCCCACAGACTTTCAACTATTAAAAACGCGGATGAAATAGCCGTTATTTCAAACGGCGCTGTTATTGAACAGGGCAGACACGATGAACTGATAAATAAAGACGGTATGTATAAAGAACTTTATAACCTTCAGTTTAAACAGCAGGCATAATACAAACAAAACCTTGTTTTTCTCATATTTTAAAGCACCTTTTACAGACACATACTTTTTTCAGTTAATAGACAGCTTATCTCCTACCTATATCCATTGCGCATTTGATAAGTTTCAGCAATCTTATAGCCGCATCAAGATATAACTCCTCGCTTCTGCTCATAGCTTCTTCAAGGGGCATACTGATATTTACCGTGGGCATAACAGACGCAATACCACAGTCAAATATTTTTTCATAGCCGGGCAGAACTCCGCCTGTTATCGCAACGGCGGGAATATTATATTTTTTGCATCTTAAACCTACACCCGACACCACTTTTCCGTTTACGGACTGAGAATCCATTCTGCCCTCTCCCGTAATTACAAGGTCTGCGCCTTTTATGCGGCTGTCAAAATCTAGCAAATCTAAAACAGTATTAATTCCTGATTTAAGCTCTGCACCTAAATATGACTTTAAACCGAAAGCAAGTCCTCCTGCCGCTCCTACACCTTGAATATCTCTGTAATCAACATTCAAGGCTTTTGCCGTAACATCAGCAAAATTTTCCATACCTTTATCAAGGCGAAGTACTGTTTTTTCATCAGCACCCTTTTGAGGCGAAAAAACATATGACGCACCCGTTTTTCCGAGCAAAGGGTTTGTTACATCGCACATCACTTCAAATGTTGTTTCCTTAATGGCAGGATGAACACGGCTTAAATCTACTGCGCAGATTTTTTCAAGGCTTTCACCCGTGCCTTTAAGAATTTTTCCGTTACAATTAAGAAACTGAAAACCGAGAGCAGAAAGAGCGCCAATACCGCCATCATTAGTTGCGCTTCCACCCACGGAAATCGTAATGTGCCTTGCACCGTTATCAAGCGCGTCTTTAATCAACTGCCCTGTGCCAAAGGTTGTTGTATAAAGCGGATTTTTCTTATCGTCAGGAACTAACGGCAAACCCGAAGCCTCTGCCATTTCTATAACTGCCTTATTTTCAGGCAAAACGGCATACCGTGCTTCTATATCTTCAAACAAAGGGCCTTTTACGGTCAGCTTTTTTAATTTTCCGCCAAGCTCATTTGCAATAATTTCCATTGTCCCCTCACCGCCGTCAGCCACACAGACGGAATCGGTAATAGCGTCGGGGAAAACTTTTGAGACAGCATCGTCTAACAGCTGTGAAATTCTTTGTGATGTCATAGTGCCTTTAAACGAATCAGAGGCAAAAATTATTTTCATATTATAATCTCCGAGCAAAAAACATTTTAACAATAATCTAAATTATTACTGTCTCTTATACACATCTCCGAGCCCACGAGACCGAGGCTGATCTC
>ERZ1027013.467-NODE-467-length-15349-cov-5.967504_pt1 | contig 15349 bp, 18 predicted proteins | sample MGYA00519446_ERZ1027013 | MGnify/ENA primary metagenome ERZ1027013 (study PRJEB26926, sample SAMN06164699) | human gut metagenome | biome: ENVO:00009003; feature: ENVO:2100002; material: ENVO:00002003 | host: Homo sapiens | place: USA | collected 2012 ... | reverse complement strand
GCGATCGTCGGCAGCGTCAGATGTGTATAAGAGACAGGCTATGGCATCCTCTACTATGGCAGATTGCTCGTTGTGTATGCAACATGCGAAGATAATATAAAGAATTCCGGCCAGGACTGCACTCATTGTTTTTGTGATGCATGGCGGTTCTGTTATGTCTCCCCAGAAGCGAGTAAGGAAAAAATCCGATGTTTTTAGTTTTCCATCAATCAGCCCCTGCTGTATCATTCTCACATCTTCGATGCCTGATACATTGATTCCGTTAAGTATTTTAAATAGTTGAATGTCGCGCCACTCGCGGTCCAGTCTTTTTAATTTTTTGTCTGAATATCCAAATTTGAAATAATGTGCAATAAGCCTCATAAGGTTACTTTTACCAAAGCTAAAAAATGCTAATACTGCAAAGACCAAAAGATACAAAACGATTAGCTCCCACACATTAGTCACATTATAGCTGACCATTACGCTCTCCTTGAATGTTGTCTGGTGGTTCTACAAATGAATCCAGATAGCATAACTTTTATATATTGTGCAATCTCACATGCATGGACACTCTCGCAAATATTCAGGAACTCGCGCGCGCACTGCGCAACATGATTCGTACCGGCATTATCGTTGAAACCGACCTTAACGCCGGTCGCTGCCGTGTGCAGACCGGCGGCATGTGCACTGACTGGCTTCAGTGGCTGACCCATCGTGCCGGTCGTTCGCGCACATGGTGGGCACCTTCCGTGGGGGAGCAGGTGCTGATTCTGGCCGTGGGCGGTGAACTCGACACGGCGTTCGTTCTGCCGGGGATTTATTCCGGCGATAACCCCGCGCCGTCTGCGTCGGCGGATGCCCTGCATATCCGTTTCCCTGACGGGGCGGTGATTGAGTATGAACCCGAAACCAGTGCACTCACGGTAAGCGGAATTAAAACGGCCAGCGTGACGGCTTCTGATTCTGTTACTGCCACGGTGCCGGTGGTCACGGTGAAAGCATCAACCCGCGTCACCCTGGACACACCGGAGGTGGTCTGCACCAACAAGCTGACTACTGGCACGCTGGAAGTGCAGAAGGGCGGGAAGATGCACGGCAACATCGAGCATACCGACGGGAAATTCACGTCTAACGGCGTTCAGGTGGATGACCACGGTCACGGTGGTGTTAAGTCAGGAGACAACTGGACACAGGGGACAAAATGACAGCGCGTTATCTCGGAATGAATCGCAGTGATGGCCTGACTGTCACTGACCTTGAACATATCAGCCAGAGTATCGGCGATATCCTGCGCACGCCGGTCGGCTCACGGGTGATGCGTCGTGATTACGGCTCGTTGCTGGCATCAATGATTGACCAGCCGCAGACCCAGGCGCTTGAGTTGCAGATTAAGGTCGCCTGTTACATGGCGGTGCTGAAATGGGAACCCCGCGTCACCCTGTCATCCGTCACTACGGCGCGCAGTTTTGACGGGCGAATGACGGTCACGTTAACCGGCCAGCACAACGACACCGGCCAGCCACTTTCGTTAACCATCCCTGTGAGTTGAAACCATGCCGATTATCGACCTGAACCAGCTACCCGCACCGGATGTGGTCGAGGAGCTGGACTTTGAAACCATTCTCGCCGAACGCAAGGCGACACTGATTTCCCTTTACCCGGAGGACCAGCAGGAGGTGGTCGCCCGTACCCTGATGCTGGAATCCGAGCCTCTCGTCAAACTGCTGGAGGAAAATGCTTATCGTGAGCTTATCTGGCGTCAGCGTGTGAATGAGGCCGCACGGGCGGTGATGCTGGCCTGTGCCGCCGGTAATGACCTTGATGTGATTGGTGCCAATTACAACACCACGCGCCTGACTATCACCCCGGCAGATGATTCGACCATCCCGCCGACACCGGCAGTGATGGAATCTGACACCGATTATCGGTTGCGTATTCAGCAGGCGTTTGAAGGTTTAAGCGTCGCCGGGTCGGTGGGTGCCTATCAGTATCATGGTCGCAGTGCTGACGGGCGTGTCGCCGATATTTCTGTCACCAGTCCGTCTCCGGCCTGCGTTACTATCTCTGTGCTGTCACGTGAAAATAACGGCGTCGCATCCGAAGACCTGCTGGCTGTGGTGCGTAACGCCCTTAATGGCGAGGACGTCAGGCCGGTGGCCGACCGCGTGACCGTGCAGTCTGCCGCCATTGTTGAATACCAGATAAATGCCACGCTTTACCTTTACCCTGGCCCCGAAAGCGAACCCATCCGCGCTGCTGCCGTGAAAAAACTGGAAGCGTACATCACGGCACAGCACCGGCTGGGGCGCGACATCCGTCTGTCTGCCATTTATGCCGCTTTGCATGTGGAAGGCGTGCAGCGTGTCGAGCTGGCCGCACCACTGGCCGACATCGTGCTCAACAATACGCAGGCGTCTTTCTGTACCGAATACCGCGTCGTGACCGGAGGCTCGGATGAGTGATTCGCGACTGCTGCCGACCGGCTCATCACCGCTTGAAGTCGCCGCCGCAAAAGCCTGTGCGGAAATTGAAAAAACGCCGGTCAGTATTCGTGAGCTGTGGAACCCGGATACCTGTCCGGCAAATCTGCTGCCGTGGCTGGCGTGGTCATTTTCGGTTGACCGCTGGGATGATAAGTGGCCGGAAGCGACAAAACGCGCTGTTATCCGCGATGCGTATTTCATTCACTGCCATAAGGGCACTATAGGCGCAATCCGGCGTGTGGTGGAGCCGCTCGGCTATCTGATTGAGGTGAGGGAGTGGTGGCAGCTCAACGAGGAGCCGGGGACATTCCGCATCGTTGTTGGCGTGCTTGAGCAGGGTATTACCGAGGAAATGTATCAGGAGCTGGAGCGCCTCGTTGCTGATGCAAAACCGGCAAGCCGCCATCTGACGGGACTGGCTATCAGCTTAAGTACAACCGGCAACATTTTTGCCGGTGCGGGATGCTATCACGGTGACGCCCTGACGGTTTATCCCTACACCCCGGAGGCCATTATTGTCGGAGGGGATTATTTCCCGGCCTCGGCCATTCATTTAATTGATAACCTGAGAGTAAACGCATGACAGTGAAATACTACGCCATTCTGACTAATCAGGGCGCAGCACGGCTGGCTAACGCGACGATGCTCGGCAGTAAGCTGAATCTGACGCAAATGGCCGTTGGTGATGCGAATGGTGTCTTGCCGACACCAGACCCGGCACAGACAAAACTGATTAACCAGAAACGCATTGCACCGCTGAATCTTCTGAGTGTTGACCCGAACAACCAGAGCCAGATTATTGCGGAGCAAATCATCCCTGAGAACGAGGGCGGATTCTGGATCCGTGAGATTGGGCTTTATGATGATGAAGGCGTACTCATTGCGGTGGCGAACTGCCCGGAAACGTACAAACCGCAGTTGCAGGAAGGCAGTGGTCGTACCCAGACTATCCGCATGATTCTGGTTGTCACGAATACCGAAGCCATCACGCTGAAAATCGACCCGTCGGTGGTACTGGCGACCCGTAAATACGTGGATGATGAAGTCCTGGAATTAAGACTGTATGTGGATGACAAGATGAGAAACCACATTGCCGCACAGGATCCTCATATCCAGTATGCGCAGAAACATAATCCGACATTTACCGGAGAACCAAAAGCGCCGACTCCTGATGCAGGAAATAACACCACGCGGATTGCGACCACTGCGTTTGTACAGGCTGCTATTACCGCTCTGATTAATGGTGCGCCTGCCACGCTGGACACACTGAAAGAAATTGCCGCAGCCATTAACAATGACCCGAAATTCAGCACCACCATTAACAATGCGCTGGCAGGTAAACAACCGCTGGACAATACGCTGACTCATTTGAGTGGAAAGGATGTTGCCGGTCTTCTCGCATACCTTGGTTTTGGAGAAGGTGCTAACTGGGTTATGTTACCTGGAGGAATGATAATTCAGCGTGTTTATCTTGGATTTCCTGTCGGCACCAATGTAAGACACATAACTTTCCCCCGGTCGTTTACAACAACGAACTATTCCATCTCAATTAACTGGAATGATATCGGTACTGTAACAACTGAAACACAATCGCCAGCAAATGTGGCGGTTGTTCATCAAACAAAATCATTAACAGGGGCCAGCATCTGGCAGGCAGGTCCCGGGGGATTTAATGTGGACATTATAGCGGTGGGGTATTGATATGTACGTATGGAGCGCTAAAGCAAATGGCTTTTTCCCCATATCGGAGAAAGAAAAATTTGAGGCATCAGGTCTGTGGCCTGATGATGGTGTAATAGTCAGTGAGGAAGAACATAAAAAGTTATTTATGGATATTCCACCAGGAAAACAGATTGGAACACTGAATGGAAAACCAGTACTGATAGATATTCCTCAGCCGACCAAAAAGGAATTAATAGCTATTGCTGAAGTTAAAAAATCCCAATTACGGGAAAAAGCTGACAGTGAAATATCCTGGCGTCAGGATGCTGTTGATGCTGATATCGCAACTGATGAAGAAACTTCAACTCTCACCGAATGGAAGAAATACCGTGTGCTGCTGATGCGTGTTGATACTTCAACAGCACCCGATATTGAATGGCCTACGCCTCCGGCAGTTCAGGCCAGATGACATCCGGCGCTGTGCTGGTATCTGTTGCCGTCACCGCGTCAATGTAATCCAGCACAGCGTTAAGTCGGGTGGTTTCTGCCTGCGTCAGCTTCCGCCCGGCCCGTAATTTCAGCTGAATCAGACTGATGGAAGCCATTGCAGCATCAATCAGCGACTGGCGCTTTACTTCTGCCGCGTCTAGTGCGGCGCTATGCTGTGCCTCGATATCCGTCACCCATTTCTCACCATCCCATTTATCGTATGGCGTTAACGGTGAAAGCGTGACATAACCGTCTTTGATGGCACCGATATAATCCACTGTAACAGCTGCGCCATTTTCTGTTGAGTAAACAGTCTCATTGCGATGGTCTTCTTCATGGCTCCATCCCTTACCCGTAAATACTGCCACTTTTCCCAGAATGTTTTCGCCAGGGTCAATACCAGTGGAACAGGCGGGCATACTTACGCCAGTATTAATATATTCATCAGACCAGCCCGTATACTCAGATGTTTCAGCATCATAATAAAAACAACGCATATCGCCCGGCACTGTAGCCAGCCCATTTTCATCAAAAACAGGTTTCATTATTTAGCCCTCACCAGAAAGTTAAATGCAATATTTCGCGGTCTGACAGCAACAAAATTCACACCATCACCCACAGAGTTACTGGTGAAATTAAATCGTGAAAATCCTGGCTGATTTCCGGCGATGCCATCATGAAAGTTAATTGCGTGTCCCGCACCTCCGCCTATATTCCCGGCAAACTGAGAAAAGTTTGTAGCTGCCTGCCAGCTTAATAATTCGCGACCACCATCTGCACCTCGCCCGTCATCCCAGATACGAATGAAATCACCGCGGGCTTCAGGTAATACCAGCGAAGGAAACACTTTCGCCAGCACAGGGTAATCAGTGGCAGAGAATTTCGCGCCGTTGAACTTCAAAAACACCATACTGGACCAGCTGTCGATTACAGTATTTGGCATTGCAGCGGACGGCCAGAAGAACGGAACGCCAATAGCTGGAGAACCTTCTCCCAAACCAACGTTTAAGAAAATGCAGAGATTATGGCTAACTGGCATCATCTCCGGTTTTTATTCAGGGGGATGCTCATGCTTATTGGCTATGTACGCGTGTCAACAAATGACCAGAACACGGAATTGCAGCGTAACGCGCTGGAGTGCGCGGGATGTGAGCGGATTTTTGAGGACAAAATCAGCGGCACGAAGTCCGACAGGCCGGGACTGAAAAAAATGCTCAGGACATTATCGGAGGGGGATACACTGGTAGTCTGGAAGCTGGACCGGCTGGGGCGTAGTATGCGGCATCTGGTCATTCTGGTTGAGGAGCTGCGCGAACGCGGCATTAATTTTCGCAGCCTGACGGATGCTATTGATACCAGCACGCCGATGGGGCGTTTTTTCTTTCATGTGATGGGTGCCCTGGCTGAAATGGAACGAGAACTCATTGTCGAGCGGACTCGGGCCGGGCTGGAAGCGGCCAGAGCAAAAGGTCGTATTGGTGGCAGACGACCGAAACTCACCGCGAGTGAGTGGGAGCAGGCCGGGCGTTTGCTGGCTGCAGGGGAGTCACGTCAACGCGTGGCACTGATTTTTGATATTGGTCTGTCCACGCTCTATAAAAAATTTCCCTCATCAGCGACAAAGAATAAATTGTGTCATCCCTTAGCCAACCGGGACAAATAGCCTGACATCTCCGGCACAACTGAAAATACCACTCACCCATTAACCACGGAGTTAAACGGATGAGTGACTATCATCACGGCGTGCAGGTGCTGGAGATTAACGACGGCACCCGCGTCATTTCCACCGTATCCACCGCCATTGTTGGCATGGTCTGCACGGCCAGCGATGCGGATGCGGAAACCTTCCCCCTCAATAAACCTGTGCTGATTACCAATGTGCAGAGCGCAATTGCAAAGGCCGGTAAAAAAGGCACGCTGGCGGCATCGTTGCAGGCCATCGCTGACCAGTCAAAACCGGTCACCGTTGTCGTGCGCGTGGAAGACGGCACCGGTGATGACGAGGAAACGAAACTCGCGCAGACCGTTTCCAATATCATCGGCACCACCGACGAAAACGGTCAGTACACCGGACTGAAAGCCCTGCTGGCGGCGGAGTCGGTAACCGGTGTTAAACCGCGTATTCTCGGTGTGCCGGGACTGGACACCAAAGAGGTGGCTGTTGCACTGGCATCAGTCTGTCAGAAGCTGCGCGCTTTCGGGTATATCAGCGCATGGGGCTGTAAAACCATTTCCGAGGTGAAAGCTTACCGCCAGAATTTCAGCCAGCGTGAGCTGATGGTCATCTGGCCGGATTTCCTCGCATGGGATACGGTCACCAGTACCACCGCCACCGCGTATGCCACCGCCCGTGCGCTGGGTCTGCGCGCTAAAATCGACCAGGAGCAGGGCTGGCATAAAACGCTGTCCAACGTCGGGGTGAACGGTGTTACCGGCATCAGCGCATCCGTCTTCTGGGATTTGCAGGAGTCCGGCACCGATGCTGACCTGCTTAACGAGTCAGGCGTCACTACGCTGATTCGCCGCGACGGTTTCCGATTCTGGGGTAACCGTACCTGCTCTGATGACCCGCTGTTCCTCTTTGAAAACTACACCCGCACCGCGCAGGTGCTGGCCGACACGATGGCTGAGGCGCACATGTGGGCGGTGGACAAGCCCATCACCGCAACGCTGATTCGCGACATCGTTGACGGCATCAATGCCAAATTCCGTGAGCTGAAAACAAACGGCTATATCGTGGATGCGACCTGCTGGTTCAGCGAAGAATCCAACGATGCGGAAACCCTCAAGGCCGGAAAACTGTATATCGACTACGACTATACACCGGTGCCTCCTCTTGAAAACCTGACCCTGCGCCAGCGTATTACCGATAAATACCTGGCAAATCTGGTCACCTCGGTTAACAGCAATTAAGGAGCCTGACCGATGGCAATGCCGCGCAAACTCAAGTTAATGAACGTCTTTCTGAACGGCTACAGCTATCAGGGCGTTGCAAAGTCCGTCACGCTGCCAAAACTGACCCGTAAGCTTGAAAACTATCGCGGTGCGGGGATGAACGGCAGCGCACCGGTAGACCTCGGCCTTGATGACGATGCGCTGTCAATGGAGTGGTCGCTCGGGGGCTTCCCGGATTCGGTTATCTGGGAGCTTTACGCCGCAACCGGTGTGGATGCTGTGCCGATTCGTTTTGCAGGCTCTTACCAGCGTGACGATACCGGCGAAACGGTGGCCGTCGAAGTGGTCATGCGTGGACGTCAGAAAGAAATCGACACCGGCGAGGGTAAACAGGGAGAAGACACTGAGTCGAAAATCTCCGTGGTCTGCACCTATTTCCGGCTGACGATGGACGGTAAGGAGCTGGTCGAAATCGACACCATCAACATGATTGAGAAGGTGAACGGCGTCGACCGGCTGGAGCAACACCGCCGCAATATCGGCCTGTGATTTTCATCCGGTCAGCCAGGCTGACCGGTTAACCCTGATTCAGAAGTGAGAAAACCATGAACAAAGAAAATGTGATTACCCTGGACAATCCGGTCAAACGTGGTGAGCAGGTTATCGAACAGGTCACGCTGATGAAACCCAATGCCGGGACGCTGCGCGGTGTCAGTCTGGCTGCGGTCGCAAACTCCGAAGTTGATGCACTAATTAAGGTGTTGCCGCGCATGACGGCACCGATGCTGACCGAGCAGGAAGTTGCCGCACTGGAACTGCCTGACCTTGTGGCGCTGGCCGGTAAGGTGGTCGGTTTTTTGTCGCCGAACTCGGTGCAGTAACGTTCCCGAAAAATCTCTCGGTCGATGACCTGATGGCGGATGTGGCAGTGATATTTCACTGGCCGCCATCAGAACTGTATCCCATGAGCCTGACCGAACTCATCACATGGCGCGAAAAGGCGCTCCGGCGAAGCGGAAACACGAATGAGTAACAATGTAAAATTACAGGTATTGCTCAGGGCTGTTGACCAGGCATCCCGCCCGTTTAAATCCATCCGCACAGCGAGCAAATCGCTGTCGGGGGATATCCGGGAAACACAAAAATCACTGCGAGAGCTGAACGGTCAGGCATCCCGTATTGAGGGATTTCGCAAGACAAGTGCACAGCTCGCCGTGACTGGTCATGCACTTGAAAAGGCTCGGCAGGAAGCCGAAGCCCTTACCACACAGTTTAAAAACACCGAACGTCCGACCCGTGCTCAGGCGAAAGTGCTGGAGTCCGCGAAGCGTGCGGCGGAGGACTTACAGGCGAAATATAACCGCCTGACGGATTCCGTTAAACGCCAGCAGCGGGAACTGGCCGTTGTGGGAATTAATACCCGCAATCTTGCACGTGATGAGCAGGGACTGAAAAACCGTATCAGTGAAACCACCGCACAGCTTAACCGGCAGCGTGACGCGCTGGCGCGTGTCAGTGCGCAACAGGCAAAACTTAACGCAGTAAAACAGCGTTATCAGGCAGGAAAGGAGCTGGCCGGAAATATGGCCTCAGTAGGCGCTGCCGGTGTGGGGATTGCGGCGGCGGGAACGATGGCCGGAGTTAAGTTGCTGATGCCCGGTTATGAGTTTGCGCAGAAAAACTCAGAATTGCAGGCCGTGCTCGGAGTGGCAAAAGACTCCGCCGAAATGACCGCACTACGCAAACAGGCGCGCCAGCTCGGCGACAATACCGCCGCCTCGGCGGATGATGCGGCCGGTGCACAGATAATCATCGCGAAAGCGGGTGGGGATGTTGATGCCATTCAGGCGGCAACGCCGGTCACGCTGAATATGGCGCTGGCGAACCGTCGCACGATGGAAGAAAACGCCGCCCTGCTGATGGGGATGAAATCCGCCTTTCAGCTTTCAAACGATAAGGTCGCTCATATCGGGGATGTTCTCTCCATGACGATGAACAAAACCGCCGCCGATTTTGACGGCATGAGCGATGCGCTGACCTATGCCGCACCTGTGGCAAAAAATGCCGGTGTCAGCATTGAAGAAACCGCCGCAATGGTCGGGGCGCTGCATGATGCAAAAATCACAGGCTCAATGGCGGGAACGGGAAGCCGTGCCGTGTTAAGCCGCCTGCAGGCACCGACGGGAAAAGCATGGGATGCACTCAAAGAGCTTGGTGTGAAAACCTCAGACAGTAAGGGAAACACCCGACCAGTATTTACCATTCTGAAAGAAATGCAGGCCAGCTTTGAGAAAAACCGGCTCGGTACTGCCCAGCAGGCTGAATACATGAAAACCATTTTCGGGGAGGAGGCCAGCTCAGCCGCCGCCGTGCTGATGACTGCCGCCTCAACCGGAAAGCTGGACAAACTGACCGCTGCGTTTAAAGCCTCGGACGGGAAGACCTCAGAGCTGGTAAATATCATGCAGGACAATCTCGGCGGTGACTTTAAGGAGTTTCAGTCCGCTTATGAGGCGGTGGGGACTGACCTGTTTGACCAGCAGGAAGGCGCACTGCGTAAGCTCACGCAGACGGCCACAAAGTATGTGTTAAAACTCGACGGCTGGATACAGAAAAACAAATCACTGGCGTCAACCATCGGCATCATTGCCGGCGGTGCACTGGTGCTGACTGGCATCATCGGTGCCATTGGCCTTGTAGCCTGGCCGGTTATCACCGGCATCAATGCCATTATCGCGGCAGCAGGCGCAATGGGGGCAATCTTCACGACGGTTGGTAGTGCCGTTATGACGGCCATCGGTGCGATTAGCTGGCCGGTTGTGGCCGTGGTGGCTGCCATTGTCGCCGGGGCGTTGCTTATCCGTAAATACTGGGAGCCTGTCAGCGCATTCTTTGGCGGTGTGGTTGAAGGGCTGAAAGCGGCATTTGCGCCAGTGGGGGAACTGTTCACGCCACTTAAGCCGGTGTTTGACTGGCTGGGTGAAAAGTTACAGGCCGCGTGGCAGTGGTTTAAAAACCTGATTGCCCCGGTCAAAGCTACCCAGGACACCCTGAACCGTTGCCGTGACACGGGCGTCATGTTCGGGCAGGCACTGGCTGACGCGCTGATGCTGCCGCTTAATGCGTTCAACAAACTGCGCAGTGGTATTGACTGGGTACTGGAAAAACTCGGTGTTATCAACAAAGAGTCAGACACACTTGACCAGACCGCCGCCAGAACTCAAGCCGCCACGTATGGCAGCGGTGGTTATATTCCGGCGACCAGCTCTTATGCAGGTTATCAGGCTTATCAGCCGGTCACGGCACCGGCTGGCCGCTCTTATGTGGACCAGAGTAAAAACGAATATCACATCAGCCTGACGGGTGGTACTGCACCGGGGACACAGCTTGACCGCCAGTTACAGGATGCGCTCGAAAAATACGAGCGGGATAAACGTGCGCGCGCCCGTGCCAGCATGATGCATGACGGTTAAGGAGGTGACGAAAAATGATGCTCGCGTTAGGTATGTTTGTTTTTATGCGCCAGACGCTGCCACACCAGACCATGCAGCGTGAATCAGATTATCGCTGGCCGTCAAATTCCCGTATCGGTAAACGGGATGCCTTTCAGTTTCTCGGTGTGGGTGAGGAAAACATTACGCTTGCCGGTGTGCTTTATCCCGAACTGACAGGCGGAAAGCTGACGATGACCACGCTCAGGCTGATGGCAGAGGAAGGTCGGGCGTGGCCGTTGCTGGATGGCACCGGCATGATTTACGGCATGTATGTCATCAGCAGGGTGAGTGAAACAGGGAGTATTTTCTTTGCAGACGGCACACCCCGGAAAATTGATTTTACGCTGTCACTCACCCGCGTGGATGAATCACTGGCCGCGCTTTATGGCGATATCGGTAAACAGGCAGAATCGCTCATCGGTAAGGCTGGCAGTATGGCGACTAAATTCACGGGGATGACGGGGGCGGAATAATGCTGGATGCGCTGACATTTGATGCAGGCAGTACGCTGACGCCGGATTACATGCTGATGCTCGACAGCAGGGATATTACCGGCAATATCAGCGACCGTCTGATGAGCATGACCCTGACGGATAACCGGGGCTTTGAGGCTGACCAGCTTGATATTGAACTGAACGATGCCGACGGGCAGGTCGGGCTGCCGGTTCGTGGCGCTGTCCTGACGGTGTATATCGGCTGGAAAGGTTTTGCCCTGGTATGCAAAGGGAAATTTACCGTTGATGAGGTTGAACACCGGGGCGCGCCGGATGTGGTTACCATCCGCGCCCGGAGTGCAGATTTTCGCGGGACGCTCAATTCCCGCCGGGAAGGCTCCTGGCATGACACCACACTCGGTGCGATTGTTGAGGCGATAGCCTCCCGTAACAGGCTGGAGGCCAGTGTCGCTCCGTCACTGGCCGGAATTAAAATCCCGCACATCGACCAGTCGCAGGAGTCCGATGCGAAATTCCTGACCCGTCTTGCTGAACGCAACGGCGGTGAGGTGTCGGTAAAAATGGGAAAATTGTTGTTTCTCAAAGCGGGGCAGGGGGTGACGGCCAGTGGTAAAAAAATCCCGCAGGTCACCATAACCCGCAGCGACGGCGACCGCCATCATTTTGCGATTGCTGACCGTGGAGCCTATACCGGCGTAACGGCAAAGTGGTTACACACCAAAGACCCGAAGCCACAAAAGCAGAAGGTAAAACTGAAACGCAAAAAGAAAGAGAAACACCTGCGCGCACTGGAGCACCCGAAAGCGAAACCGGTCACGCAGAAGAAAGCGCCAAAAGTACCGGAAGCGCGCGAAGGTGAATACATGGCAGGTGAGGCTGACAACGTTTTTGCCCTGACCACGGTATATGCCACGAAAGCGCAGGCCATGCGCGCCGCTCAGGCGAAGTGGGATAAGCTGCAACGGGGCGTTGCGGAGTTCTCCATCAGTCTGGCTACTGGTCGGGCAGATATTTACACGGAAACGCCGGTCAGAGTATCAGGCTTTAAGCGCGTCATAGACGAGCAGGACTGGACAATCACTAAGGTGACACATTTTCTGAATAATAGCGGCTTCACGACGTCCCTGGAGCTTGAGGTCAGGCTTTCTGATGTGGAGTACGAAACAGAAGATGATGAGTGATGTTTTTATTTTATCTGTTTGTTTTATAAGGATAAATTAACTAAAATGGCACCATCAACAAAACCGGAAGAGGTGCTCGCGATGTTTCATTGTCCTTTATGCCAGCATGCCGCACATGCGCGTACAAGTCGCTATATCACTGACACGACAAAAGAGCGTTATCACCAGTGTCAGAACGTGAATTGCAGCGCCACGTTCATCACTTATGAGTCGGTACAGCGATACATCGTGAAGCCGGGAGAAGTCCACGCCGTGAGGCCGCACCCGTTGCCGTCAGGGCAGCAAATTATGTGGATGTGATCACAAAAATAGCCCCTCAGTTGAGGGGCTTTATTTATGGTCGATGTGGACGCTATGTGGACAGTGCTTGATATAAATCCATTTATATCATCAGGTTAGGTGCTTTTTTGTGACACCATCCCTGTCTTCCCCCACATGATGTGGGGGTTTTTTTTATCCTCAATTTGCCTGCTGCTTAATGCATTGCAGATGATTTGCTTCCGTTATACTAGCGTCAGTTGATAGCGGGAGTATTTATGAATCAATCTTATGGACGGCTGGTCAGTCGGGCGGCGATTGCTGCGACGGCGATGGCTTCGTTGCTATTGCTGATTAAAATTTTTGCATGGTGGTATACCGGGTCGGTGAGTATTCTCGCCGCGCTGGTGGATTCGCTGGTGGATATCGGCGCGTCGTTGACGAATTTACTGGTGGTGCGATATTCCCTGCAACCTGCCGACGATAATCACTCGTTTGGTCACGGTAAAGCAGAGTCCCTCGCGGCGCTGGCGCAAAGTATGTTTATCTCCGGTTCGGCACTATTCCTGTTTTTGACGGGTATTCAACATCTGATATCTCCAACACCGATGACAGATCCAGGCGTCGGGGTTATCGTGACAATTGTGGCGCTAATTTGTACGATTATCCTTGTCTCGTTTCAGCGTTGGGTGGTGCGCCGGACGCAAAGCCAGGCGGTGCGGGCTGATATGCTACATTACCAGTCTGATGTTATGATGAACGGCGCAATTCTGCTGGCGCTGGGGTTGTCCTGGTACGGCTGGCATCGCGCCGATGCTCTGTTTGCATTGGGAATCGGCATCTATATTTTATATAGCGCGTTACGCATGGGATATGAGGCGGTACAGTCATTACTGGATCGCGCATTGCCTGATGAGGAACGGCAAGAAATTATTGATATCGTGACTTCCTGGCCGGGTGTTAGCGGCGCTCACGATCTTCGCACGCGGCAGTCAGGGCCGACCCGCTTTATTCAGATTCATTTGGAAATGGAAGACTCTCTGCCTTTGGTTCAGGCACATATGGTGGCGGATCAGGTAGAGCAGGCTATTTTACGGCGTTTTCCGGGATCGGATGTAATTATCCATCAGGACCCCTGTTCCGTCGTACCCAGGGAGGGTAAACGGTCTATGCTTTCATAATCAGTATAAAAGAGAGCCAGACCCGCATTTTGTGTATAAAATACCGCCATTTGGCCTGACCTGAATCAATTCAGCAGGAAGTGATTGTTATACTATTTGCACATTCGTTGGATCACTTCGATGTGCAAGAAGACTTCCGGCAACAGATTTTATTTTGCATTCCAAAGTTCAGAGGTAGTCATGATTAAGAAAATCGGTGTGTTGACAAGCGGCGGTGATGCGCCAGGCATGAACGCCGCAATTCGCGGGGTTGTTCGTTCTGCGCTGACAGAAGGTCTGGAAGTAATGGGCATTTATGACGGCTATCTGGGTCTGTATGAAGACCGTATGGTACAGCTAGACCGTTACAGCGTTTCTGACATGATCAACCGTGGTGGTACGTTCCTCGGTTCTGCGCGTTTCCCGGAATTCCGCGACGAGAACATCCGCGCCGTGGCTATCGAAAACCTGAAAAAACGTGGTATCGACGCGCTGGTGGTTATCGGCGGTGACGGTTCCTACATGGGTGCAATGCGTCTGACCGAAATGGGCTTCCCGTGCATCGGTCTGCCTGGCACTATCGACAACGACATCAAAGGCACTGACTACACTATCGGTTTCTTCACTGCGCTGAGCACCGTTGTAGAAGCGATCGACCGTCTGCGTGACACCTCTTCTTCTCACCAGCGTATTTCCGTGGTGGAAGTGATGGGCCGTTATTGTGGCGATCTGACGTTGGCTGCGGCCATTGCCGGTGGCTGTGAATTCGTTGTGGTTCCGGAAGTTGAATTCAGCCGTGAAGATCTGGTAAACGAAATCAAAGCGGGTATCGCGAAAGGTAAAAAACACGCGATCGTGGCGATTACCGAACATATGTGTGATGTTGACGAACTGGCGCATTTCATCGAGAAAGAAACCGGTCGTGAAACCCGCGCAACTGTGCTGGGCCACATCCAGCGCGGTGGTTCTCCGGTGCCTTACGACCGTATTCTGGCTTCCCGTATGGGCGCTTACGCTATCGATCTGCTGCTGGCAGGTTACGGCGGTCGTTGCGTAGGTATCCAGAACGAACAGCTGGTTCACCACGACATCATCGACGCTATCGAAAACATGAAGCGTCCGTTCAAAGGCGACTGGCTGGACTGCGCGAAAAAACTGTATTAATGATTTCGGAAAAAGGCAGATTCCTTTAGCCTGAAACCGATGACAGAAGCAAAAATGCCTGATGCGCTTCGCTTATCAGGCCTTGTATTATCCCTCCAGTGCAGAGAAAATCGGCCAGTTTTCTCT
>ERZ1027013.463-NODE-463-length-15428-cov-4.151499_pt1 | contig 15428 bp, 12 predicted proteins | sample MGYA00519446_ERZ1027013 | MGnify/ENA primary metagenome ERZ1027013 (study PRJEB26926, sample SAMN06164699) | human gut metagenome | biome: ENVO:00009003; feature: ENVO:2100002; material: ENVO:00002003 | host: Homo sapiens | place: USA | collected 2012 ... | reverse complement strand
GTGGGCTCGGAGATGTGTATAAGAGACAGGTGTATTTATCCGTATCGCGGTTGGCAAGCCGTGTGTGGTTCCATCCGGTAGTATGGAACCCACTTTGCTTTGCGGAGATCGTTTATGGATAAATAAGTTGGCATACGGAGGACGACTCCCGAAACGTTGGGCAGATATTCCGTTGCTCAATGTATTCACATGGATTCGACCGCTCCGTATAGCAGATGAACAGAACCATTGGAAGTATTTCCGCTTGCCGGGTTTTACCCAGCCACAGTTGGGAGATATTGTGGTGTTCAACAGCCCTATGGATGAGCGCGTATGGCTGGTAAAACGTATCACCCATATTATACCACAAGGCGATACTTTAGCCATTAATAAAGAAACACTAAATTCTTATCGCTCTTTAATTATTCGGGAAGGAAGTTCTATTGCGAAATATCGGAATCGTATCTTCATCAATGGCAAATGCGATTCGCTTTATATTACAAAGCATACGTTCTACTTTATGGAAGGTGATAATCGGGATAATTCGCACGATAGCCGTTACTTCGGTTATATTTCGGAAGATGCAATCGTCGGAAAGTTCGATAGAGTGCTGTATTCCTTTGATTCGGATAAATGCGGTTGGAAATCGATTCGTTGGAAGAGGATATTTGAGAAGTTATAAACGAATATGTGAGTCTTCATTGGCATAAACATTCGAAATAGGCTATGTAAATAGAGGCTACTGATTGCTATGTGCCGGATACGGCGGAGCTATTAGCTGTTTTACGGCAATCGGGGCTTGAATTTGACCAGGCGATTCATTACCGGAAGCGGAATTTTCTACATGTATCACTAAAGAAAACCGGTACGAACCGGATGCAGGTACTTTTGCGTCTTTTGGTTCTGGTATTCCTGTTATCGGGGTGTGGGGGAAACCGGAAAAGCCAGAGGCGGGAGGTGGCGACTTCTATGGATTCTGTCCGATTTTCTTCATGTGAGACGAATTTGAGGAAAAGGGATATTCATTTGACCGATACGGCAGTGTGGAATTTGCACCGGGTTGTTTATTTCGCTCCGGACAGTACCGGTAGGCAATACCCGAAAACTGTCACCTCTTTGCAGATGGATTACCGGAGGGCACTGGCCGACACCGGGAAAGTGATGGTGCGAAAACAAGATGAATATGCCGGACAGCAGGTAAAAGTTGCCGAAATCCGGATGGAATCCAGCCGGAAAGCTCGTTCGCCAGTATACTTTATCTATGGAGGAATACTGTTGTTTGTCGTGGTCCTCTTTTTGTATAAAAGGTTGCGGAGCAGAAACTTTTTTCCTAAAAGTTCTGTTTAACAAAAAAAGAATGCTAAATTTGCATCCTGATTAATTTTTAGGAATTTATAGTGAACAGATTATGATAAAGATTACATTTCCGGATAATTCCGTAAAAGAATATGCCGAAGGAACGACTGCCATGCAGATTGCGGAAAGCATCAGTTCCCGTCTGGCACAGGAAGTTCTGGCTGCGAGCGTGAATGGTGAGATTTGGGACTTGACCCGTCCGATCAACCAGGATGCCGCCATCAAACTTTTCAAGTGGGAAGACGAGGAAGGTAAGCATGCATTCTGGCACTCCAGCGCTCACCTGATGGCTGAAGCTTTGCAGGAGTTATATCCCGGCATCAAGTTTGGTATCGGACCGGCTATTGAAAACGGGTTCTACTATGATGTGGATCCGGGTGAAGCAACAATCAAAGAAGGTGATTTCCCTGCTATCGAAGCAAAAATGCTCGAACTGGTAGCGAAGAAAGAGGAAATCAAACGTCAGGACATTTCGAAGGCAGATGCCCTGAAAATGTTCGGTGACAGAGGCGAAGAATATAAAACAGAACTTATCAGCGAATTGGAAGACGGTAAGATCACAACCTATACGCAGGGGGCGTTTACCGACCTGTGCCGTGGTCCGCACTTGCCGAACACTTCTTATCTGAAGGCTGTTAAAATAATGAGTGTTGCCGGTGCTTACTGGCGGGGTGACGAAAAGCGTAAACAGTTGGTTCGTCTGTATGGTATCACTTTCCCGAAGAAAAAGATGCTGGACGAATATCTGGCATTGATGGAAGAAGCCAAGAAACGTGACCATCGTAAGATTGGCAAAGAACTGGAGCTGTTTACGTTCTCTACGGCAGTGGGAGCAGGGCTTCCGTTGTGGTTGCCGCGTGGCACGCAGTTGCGCCTGAAACTGGAAGACTTCCTGAAACGTATCCAGAAGAAATATGGTTACCAGCAAGTGATGACTCCGCATATCGGTGGCAAGCAGTTGTATGTGACTTCCGGCCACTACGCTAAATACGGTAAGGATTCGTTCCAGCCGATCCATACTCCGCAGGAGGGTGAAGAGTTCTTGTTGAAGCCGATGAACTGCCCTCATCACTGTGAAATATTCAAATCGTTCCCGCGTTCATACAAGGACCTGCCTCTGCGTTTCGCGGAGTTCGGGACTGTGTACCGTTATGAACAAAGCGGCGAGCTGCACGGTTTGACAAGAGTACGTGGCTTTACGCAGGATGATGCCCACCTGTTCTGTCGTCCCGATCAGCTGAAAGACGAGTTTTTGAAGGTGATGGATATTATCTTTATCATCTTTAAGGCTTTGGATTTTGAAAACTTTGAAGCACAGATTTCTCTGCGCGACAAGGTAAACCGGGATAAATATATCGGTTCGGAAGAAAACTGGGAGAAAGCCGAAAGCGCAATTATCGAAGCTTGTCAGGAAAAAGGCCTGAAAGCCAAGATCGAATATGGCGAAGCTGCTTTCTACGGTCCTAAACTGGACTTTATGGTGAAAGATGCCATCGGCCGCCGTTGGCAGTTAGGTACGATCCAGGTTGACTATAACCTTCCGGAACGTTTCGGACTGGAATATACGGGTGAGGACAATAAGAAACACCGTCCTGTTATGATCCACCGTGCACCGTTCGGCTCTATGGAACGTTTCGTTGCCGTGCTGATCGAACATACGGGTGGTAAGTTCCCGCTGTGGCTGACTCCGGACCAGGTGGCGATCTTGCCGATCAGCGAGAAGTTCAACGATTATGCTTATGAGGTAAAACGTCAGCTCGAAGCCGAAGATCTGAGCGTTCTGGTTGATGACCGTAATGAGAAAATCGGTCGTAAGATCCGTGATACAGAATTGAAACGTATCCCTTATATGCTCATTGTTGGAGAGAAAGAAGCAGAAAATAATGAAGTTTCTGTAAGAAAACAGGGCGAAGGTGATAAAGGTTCGATGAAAATTACTACCTTTGCAGCGCTTTTGAAAGGTGAGGTAGAGGATCAGATGAATCACTGGAAGAAAGATAATAATTAATTAACTAATAACGAGGAGAATAAATCTTTTTGAATGAAGAATGACAGTCTGAAAGAACAGTATAGAATCAACGAACGTATTCGTGTTCGTGAAGTTCGTTTAGTAGGTGATAACGTAGAACAGGGAGTTTATCCTACTTCTCAGGCATTAAAGATGGCTGAAGATCAAGGGCTCGATCTGGTTGAAATTTCACCGAATGCTGCGCCCCCCGTTTGTAGAGTAATCGACTACCAGAAATTCCTCTATCAGCAAAAAAAGCGTCAGAAAGAGCAAAAAGCGAAATCTGTGAAAGTGGTCGTGAAGGAGATTCGTTTCGGGCCTCAGACAGATGATCATGATTACAACTTCAAGTTGAAACATGCCAAGGGATTTTTGGAAGAAGGAGCAAAAGTAAAAGCATATGTGTTCTTTAAAGGACGTTCCATTCTTTTCAAAGAGCAAGGAGAGGTATTGTTGCTTCGTTTTGCCAATGACTTGGAGGAATACGGAAAGGTAGAACAATTGCCGGTACTGGAAGGTAAACGTATGATCATCATGCTGACACCGAAGAAAGCCGGAGCTGCCGCCGCTTCCAAACCTGCCGTTTCAAAACCGGTAGTGAAGAAGGTGGTCGTGACTCCCAAGCCCAAGACTGAAGAGTCTGAATGATAAGGAAAGAAACCACCCGCTAAAGGGTGTAAAGTTTAATAATTAAAATATATTGGAAAATGCCTAAGATGAAGACTAATTCCGGTGCCAAAAAAAGATTCGCTCTTACCGGAACAGGTAAAATCAAAAGAAAACACGCTTTTAAAAGTCACATTCTGACAAAGAAGACTACAAAGCAGAAGAGAAATCTTACTCACACAGGTTTGGTTGCCAGTGTGGACGTAAGCAACGTTAAGCAGTTGCTTGGTTTGAAGTAATCTTTTTTAATTAAGCGAGTTTTACAAGATTTTTATTAACCGAATGTATTTAGCAAATAAGATCATCCGATAGTGATGACGCTAACATTCAAAACAGATTAGTATTATGCCTAGATCAGTAAATCATGTTGCTTCAAGAGCAAAAAGAAAACGGATTTTAAAACTTACCCGTGGTTACTATGGTGCACGTAAGAACGTGTGGACCGTTGCTAAAAATACCTGGGAAAAAGGTTTGACTTATGCATTCCGTGACCGTCGTAACAAGAAACGTAACTTCCGCGCATTGTGGATTCAGCGTATCAATGCTGCCGCACGTCTGGAAGGAATGTCTTACTCTCGTCTGATGGGAGCTTTGCATGCAGCAGGTATCGAAATCAACCGTAAAGTTCTTGCCGACTTGGCTATGAACCATCCGGAAGCTTTCAAAGCAATCGTTGCTAAAGTGAAGTAATTGACATTATAGAGCAATTGGAAAAAGAGCTCCATTCAGGAGCTCTTTTTTTTATGTCAAAAGTTTGGTGGTTTCATTCCTATTGCATATCTTTGTGATAAGAAAAATGAGTTAGCCGCACATGTTCGATTGGGAAACTCATCAGTTTATTTTAATTCCGAGACACAGCTCTTGTCGTCAATGGCGGGCCGCACCCTTCGGGGCATGCTTAGCACGGCGGATTACAAAGATGGCAAAGCACTCAAATCCTGTCATACGGAGTTTGTTCATATCTACGGTGCGGCTTTCTTTACATAGGAGGATATGTCAGAACAGGCATATCCTCTTTTTTTTGTGCCCCGTCAAGCATAGTTTTAGACGGTGTAACGCTATGGGTTAGGGGAGCTAAAGCATCGCTTTTTGTTTGAAATAGGAGCTTGTCCGTTTTTTCTTCGTATATTTACCCTCCAAGAATTAAACACACTAAACTAAATATTTATGTTACTGCCAAAACAGTCTCGCAATTATGTAACCGGGCTGGCTGCCGCTTGCTCGTTGCTATTGATTGCCTGCTCTCCGGAGGAAGTCCGGCAGGTCAATCTTATTCCCAAACCGGAACAGATGACAATGACCGGAGGAACTTTCACGGTCGATAGTCTCGCGTTATTTGGCGGGCAATCTTCCCGGAATATCAAAACAGTGATCGATGAAGCCTGGTCCGGTAACCCGGAAGGTTATCAGTTGGATGTGACGCCGGGAGGAATCGACCTGCGTGCCGGTTCGCCGGACGGTCTGTTCTATGGGATGCAGACGTTACGCCAACTCTATGCCGGAGGAGAGGTCCCATGTGTTTCGATCCGGGATAATCCTCGTTTTGGGTATCGGGGATTGCATCTGGATGTATCCCGTCATTTCTTCTCCAAAGAGGAAGTGATGAAATTGCTGGATGTGATGTCTTTTTACAAGCTGAACACCTTGCATATGCATCTGACGGATGCCGGAGGATGGCGTATCGAGATAGACAAATATCCGAAACTTACTTCTGAAACGGCCTTCCGCACCGAATCTGATTGGCGGAAGTGGTGGGACGGCCGCGACCGTAAGTATCTGCCGGAAGGGACGCCGGGTGCTTACGGCGGTTACTATACGAAGGAGGACATCCGGGAGATCGTGAAACATGCGGCTTCCAAACATATAAACATAATACCGGAGATCGAATTTCCGGGGCATTCGGAAGAGGTCCTGATGGCCTATCCTGAACTGAGCTGTTCGGGAAAGCCTTACCAGAACGGCGATTTTTGTATCGGTAACGAGCAGTCGTTTACATTCATGGAAGACGTATTGGCGGAGGTGATCGATCTTTTCCCGTCCGAATATATCCATGTCGGTGGCGATGAAGCCGGGAAGTCCGCCTGGAAGAAATGTCCGAAATGCCAGGCTTTGATGAAGGAAAAAGGAATGAAGAACGTGGACGAGCTTCAGAGTTACATGATTCACAGGGCTGAGGAGTTTCTGAATTCGAAAGATCGCAAGCTGATCGGCTGGGATGAGATCCTGGAAGGCGGTCTGGCTCCCGAAGCAACCGTCATGTCATGGCGGGGAGAAGACGGTGGAATCAAATCGGCACGGATGGGGCATGATGTGGTGATGACGCCGGGCAATTATATGTATTTGGATTTCTATCAGGCCGATCCGAAGACACAGCCCTATGCTATCGGCGGTTATACGCCGATTAAGAAAGTGTATAGCTATAATCCTGTACCGGCAGATTCGCTTACAGCCGAAGAATGTCAACATATTTTGGGTGTGCAGGCCAATACCTGGACCGAATATATCCAGACACCCGAACATCTGGAATATATGATGTTCCCGCGTGCCCTTGCTGTGGCCGAGATCGGATGGACGCCGCAGGAATTACGGACATGGGAGGATTTCAAACCTCGCATGAATGCGCATATTTCCAAATTGCAGGGAATGGGGATCCGTACTTTTACCCTTTCGGACGAATTGGAAGTGACCATGCAGGTCGATACGGCAGGCAGAGAGATAGAAGTCATACTGGATGCCGAGAAATACCCGGCGGAAATCCGCTACACGACGGACGGTTCCGTTCCGGTGGCATCTTCCGCCCTTTATGCCGGGCCGATAACCGTGCAAGATTCCGCCCATATCAAAGCCGCTATTTTCCGGGACGGTGTGCTTCAGGGGACACCGACGGAAAAGAAAGTGGATTATCATCGAGCCATCAATAAGCCCATACATTATAATAGTAAGCTCTACGAAGGCTATATGGCCGGAGGAACGAACGCCTTGTTGGACGGCTATCGGGGCGGCCTGACTTATCTGGACGGACGTTGGCAAGGCTATTTGGATGATCTGGACTGTGTGATCGATATGGAAGGGGAGACGGATATCCATAAAGTGTCTATCCGTTTCATGCAACTGATCGGTCCGGGTGTGTTCCAACCCGGACAAGTGGAGTTGTTGACTTCGGAAGATGGGGAAAACTTTATTTCCCGCGGAATTGTTCCAACAACGATTCCGGCTGACGATCCGGATCTTCTGTTCCAGGAATATACGTTCGACGGTAACTGGAAAGCCCGTTATGTCCGTTTGAAAGCGCCAAGGGCGAATCCCGGTTTTATTTTTGCGGATGAGATCGTTGTTTGGTAAATTAAGAATTAAGAATTAAGAATTAAAAAATATGAAGGTATTGTTGTTTTCTTTTTTATTGGGTTGCTGTTCTTTGCTGGTTTCTGCGCAACAGCCGGTAGATTATGTGAACCCGTTTATCGGGACAAGCAACTACGGGACGACCAATCCCGGTGCGATTTGCCCCCAGGGAATGATGAGTGTTACGCCCTTCAATGTGATGGGGTCGGAAAGTAATAAGTTTGACAAGGACAGCCAGTGGTGGTCCACGCCTTATTCGGCGGATAATAATTTCTTCACCGGCTATGCGCATGTCAACCTGAGCGGTGTCGGTTGTCCGGAGATGGGAAGCCTGTTGCTGATGCCTACTTCCGGGGAACTGAATGTGGATTATCACGAATACGGCAGCGAATATAAGAGTGAGGTGGCCCATCCCGGCTATTACAGCAATATCCTGACGAAATATAACATCAAGACGGAAGCTACCGCCTCCATGCGTACCGGCCTGACACGCTTTACTTTCCCGAAAGGGCAGGGGAATATCCTCTTGAATTTGGGTGAGGGGCTGACGAATGAAACAGGTGCGACCGTCCGTATGGTGAGCGATACGGAAATAGAGGGGAGCAAGCTGCTCGGTACATTCTGTTATAACCCGCAAGCCGTTTTCCCGATCTATTTCGTGATGAAGGTCAGCAAAGCCCCCAAGCAGGCCGGCTACTGGAAGAAGCAGCGCGAGATGAAGGGAGTGGAGGCCGAATGGGATGCCTACTCCGGCAAATATAAATTGTACACGAAGTACGACCGTGAGATGAGCGGTGACGATATCGGCGTCTGGTTCAAGTATGACACCGAAGAAGACGAAGTGATCGAAGTAAAAATGGGTGTCTCGTTTGTCAGTATCGAGAATGCCCGCCTGAATATGAATACCGAACAGCCGGATTTCAATTTCGACAAGGTGCGTGCGGCTGCCGGCAAGATGTGGAACGACGATCTGTCACGCGTGATGGTGGAAGGCGGGACGAACGACGATAAGACGATTTTCTATACCGCCATGTACCACCTGCTGATCCATCCGAATATCATCCAGGATGTGAATGGCGAATATCCGATGATGGAGAGCCTGAAAGTCGGCCATACTACCGGGAACCGCTATACGGTCTTTTCACTCTGGGACACCTATCGCAATGTGAGTACGCTAATGACGTTGCTTTACCCGGAAAAGCAACTCGACATCATCCGTACCATGATCGACATGTATAAGGAGAGCGGATGGCTTCCGAAGTGGGAACTGTACGGACGCGAGACGCTGACGATGGAAGGCGATCCGTCTATCCCTTATATCGTGGATGCTTATATGCGCGGTTTACGTGATTATGATATCGAGACTGCTTATGAAGGCATGCGCAAAGGCGCTACTACTCCCGGCGAGTTCAATCTGCTCCGCCCGGACAATAACGATTATATGAGCAAAGGCTACGTCCCTTTGCGCGAACAGTATGATAATTCGGTTTCGCATGCTTTGGAATATTACATTGCCGACTGGAATTTATCGTTGTTGGCGGATGCGTTGGGAAAGAAGGAAGACGCCAAGCTGTTCCGTGAGCGGGCTATGGGTTATAAGCATTACTATAGCAAAGAGTTCGGTACGCTTCGTCCCATTCTGCCCGACGGCACGTTTTATTCTCCTTTCGATCCGAAGCAGGGGGAAAACTTCGAACCGAGTCCCGGTTTCCATGAAGGAAATGCCTGGAACTACACATTCTATGTCCCTCATGATATCAAAGGTCTTGCCAAGTTGATGGGCGGACAGAAGAAGTTTGTCGATAAACTGCAGATGGTCTTCGACAAAGGATACTATGATATGGCAAACGAGCCGGATATCGCCTATCCGTATCTCTTCAGCTATTTCAAGGGAGAAGCCTGGCGTACGCAGAAGCTGGTTCGCGAATTGTTGAGCAAATATTATCATAATGCCCCGAACGGACTTCCCGGCAACGATGATACGGGTACGATGTCTACCTGGGCGATCTTCTCGATGATGGGGTTCTATCCGGCCTGTCCCGGTGACCTGGATTATGTCCTGACCTCTCCGACCTTCAACAAGGTGACGATCCGGCTGGACGAGAAGTTCTATCCGAAAGGCAGCCTGGTGATCGAATCTTCCCACCGGACACCGGATGATATTTATATTAAGGAAGTGACGGCCGATGGTAAGAAGCTGAAAGGCTATACGATCTCGCAGCAGGAACTGGTTAATGCCGGGACGTTGCGGTTCACATTGGAAAGTAAACATTAATCGGATACCAGATAAGAGGTGTTCCCTGCCTATGGAATTTTAGTTTCATAGGCAGGGAACTTTTGTTTCATGTAAGGGAAACTTTCGTTTCATACTTGTGAAACTCTTTTTACGATAAAATATTTAGGCTCCGCAGTCCGGTTTTTCGGCGCATTTGGCAATAACATCCTTATATATTATTATCTTTGCAGCCATAGTTTGAAAATAATAGTTTAATCCATATCATATGTATAGAACAAGAACATGTGGCGACCTGCGCCTCGCTGATGAAGGCTTGGTGATTACGCTGGCCGGCTGGGTACAGAAAACCCGTAAGATGGGTGGCATGACGTTCGTGGATATCCGCGACCGTTACGGTATTACGCAATTGGTGTTTAACCAGGAAGTTGATGCCGCTCTTTGTGAGAAAGCAAATAAACTGGGACGCGAATATGTTATCCAGGTAACGGGAACCGTTCGCGAACGTTCCAGCAAAAATCCGAATATTCCTACCGGCGAGATCGAAATCATCGTTTCGGAACTGAATGTCCTGAATGCTGCCGTAACTCCTCCTTTCACGATTGAAGACGATACGGACGGTGGTGACGACCTGCGTATGAAATACCGTTATCTGGATTTGCGTCGCAACGCCGTCCGCAAGAACCTGGAACTACGCCATCGTATGGCTTTTGAGGTTCGTAACTATCTGGACAAGCAGGGATTCCTGGAAGTGGAAACTCCGGTGCTGGTAAACTCTACGCCTGAAGGGGCACGTGACTTTGTCGTACCTTCCCGCATGAATCCGGGACAGTTCTACGCCTTGCCGCAATCCCCGCAGACCTTGAAGCAGCTATTGATGGTTTCCGGTTTCGACCGTTATTTCCAGATCGTGAAATGCTTTCGTGACGAGGACCTGCGTGCGGACCGCCAGCCCGAATTTACACAGATCGACTGCGAAATGAGCTTTGTGGAACAGGAAGATGTGTTGAATATTTTCGAAGGAATGGCCAAGCATTTGTTCAAGGTGATTCGCGGCATTGAAATAAAGGAAGCTTTCCCGCGTATGACCTGGCACGATGCCATGAAGTATTACGGTAGCGACAAGCCGGACCTGCGTTTCGATATGAAGTTCGTGGAACTGATGGATATTATGAAGGGACATGGTTTCTCCGTATTCGATAACGCTGCTTATGTCGGCGGTATCTGTGCGGAAGGGGCGGCTTCTTATACGCGTAAGCAACTGGATGCGCTGACCGAATTTGTGAAACGTCCGCAGATCGGTGCAAAGGGCATGGTATATGCTCGTGTGGAAGCCGACGGCAATGTGAAGTCGAGCGTGGATAAATTCTATACCCAAGAAGTATTGCAGCAGATGAAAGAGGCCTTTGGTGCAAAACCGGGCGACTTGATTCTGATCCTTTCCGGCGATGATGCGATGAAGACGCGCAAACAACTTTGCGAATTGCGTCTGGAAGTGGCCGGCCAGTTGGGCTTGCGTGACAAGAATAAGTTCGCTTGCCTGTGGGTGATCGACTTCCCGCTGTTCGAGTGGAGCGAAGAAGACCAGCGCTTCTATGCAATGCACCATCCGTTTACTTCTCCCAAACCCGAAGATATTCCTTTGCTGGACAGCGATACGGGAGCCGTCCGTGCGAATGCATACGACATGGTGATCAATGGTGTCGAAGTGGGTGGCGGTTCCATCCGTATCCACGACAGCAAGTTGCAGGATAAGATGTTCCAGTTGTTGGGCTTCACCGAAGAAAAGGCACAGGAGCGTTTCGGCTTCCTGATGAATGCCTTCAAATATGGTGCGCCTCCTCACGGTGGTCTGGCTTACGGTCTGGACCGTTGGGTCTCTTTGTTTGCCGGCCTCGATTCTATCCGTGACTGTATCGCGTTCCCGAAAAACAATTCCGGTCGCGATGTCATGCTGGATGCGCCCGGACAACTGGATGATTCGCAGTTGGAAGAATTATGCCTGAAAGTAGATATTAAGGAGTAATATACCGATAGGTCGATTTGCCGGTATGCTGGTGAATGGTTCACTGGCCTATTGGCAAATTGATTTATTTATAAATTATTGATTATGTTAAGGGTTAAGGATATACTGAAAGAAATCGAACAATACGCTCCGTTGCCATTGCAGGAAAGTTTTGACAATGCAGGTGTGCAGGTAGGCGATGTGAATCAGCCGGCTACCGGTGCGCTTCTTTGCCTCGACGTCACCGAAGAGGTGGTGGACGAGGCGATAGAGATGGGGTGTAATCTGATTGTCTCTCATCATCCTTTGGCCTTTAAAGCCTTCAAATCCCTGACCGGTTCGACCTATATCGAGCGGTGCATGATGAAGGCCTGCAAGTATGACTTGGTGATCTATGCCGCCCATACCAATCTCGATAATGCGGCGGGAGGCGTGAACTTCCGTCTGGCGGAACTGATCGGGCTGGAAAATGTCCGTGTCCTGAGCCCCCAGAAAGGAGCTTTGCTGAAGCTGGTCACTTTCGTGCCGGAGGCCTATGCCGATTTGGTGAGGACGACCTTGTTCAATGCGGGAGCCGGAGCGATAGGCGACTATGATTCCTGTAGCTTCAGCCTGCCGGGGAGCGGGACTTTTCGTGCCGGTGAAGGGACGAACCCGTTCTGTGGCGAAATAGGCGAGTTGCATGTGGAGCCGGAAATCCGTATCGAAACGATATTGCCCGCTTTCCGTAAGTCGACGGTGACGCGTGCGTTGCTTTCCGTCCATCCTTATGAAGAACCGGTATTCGATTTCTATCCTTTGGATAATGCCTGGAACCAGGTCGGTTCGGGGATAGTGGGAGAGTTGCCCGAAGAAGAGAGTGAATTGGGCTTCCTGCAACGGATCAAGGAGCTGTTCCAGGTGGGGTGCGTGAAGCATTCCGCCCTGACCGGCAAGCCGATACGCGAAGTCGCTTTATGCGGGGGGAGCGGCGCTTTCCTGATCAAAGACGCAATCAGTTACGGTGCGGACGTTTTCATTACGGGAGAGGCTAAATATAATGACTTTTACGATGTGGAAGACCGGATTCTGCTGGCGGTTATTGGTCATTATGAAAGTGAAGTCTGTACAAAAGATATCTTTTATAACATAATATCGAAAAAATTCCCTACCTTTGCGGTACATTTTTCGAATGTTAATTCAAACCCGGTAAAATATTTATAGAATGGCTACAGATAAACAATCAGCTGAAAAAGAGATTACAGTTGAAGAAAAGCTTTCTACGCTGTATCAGCTTCAGACGATGATGACTGAAATTGATAAGATCAAGACACTTCGCGGCGAACTTCCCTTGGAAGTACAGGACCTGGAAGATGAGATCGCTGGTCTGGAAACACGTCTTCAGAACTATCAGTCAGAAATTAAAGATTTTGAGAATGCTGTTGTAGAACAGAAACATAAGATTACGGAGTCAACCGGTCTGATTGAAAAATATAAAGCGCAGTTGGATAACGTGCGTAACAACCGTGAGTTCGACAACTTGTCAAAAGAAATAGAATTCCAGGGACTTGAAATCGAGTTCTCTGAAAAGAAGATTCGTGAATTCGGTGAAGCGATCAACCGTAAGAAGGAAGAGATCGCCGAACTGTCCGAAAGACTGGAAGGCCGTAAGGCTGATTTGGTTCAAAAGCAGGGTGAACTGGAACAGATCATTTCCGAAACCAAGCAGGACGAAGAGAAACTGCGCGAAAAAGCAAAGAAACTGGAGGCGAATATCGAACCGCGCCTCTTGACTGCTTTCAAACGTATCCGCAAGGGGGCACGTAACGGCTTGGCTGTCGTATATGTACAGCGTGGTGCCTGCGGTGGTTGTTTCAACAAGATTCCGCCCCAGAAACAGTTGGATATCAAGTTGCGTAAGAAAGTGATCGTTTGCGAATACTGTGGTCGTATCATGATCGACCCTGAATTGGCAGGCATAGAAGAATAATCGGATGCGCGACGTTGTCCGTGCATATATAGAGAAATATCGGTTGCTTACGGAAAACCGTCCGGTTCTGGTCGGTGTAAGTGGCGGAGCAGATTCAATAGCCCTACTCACCATTTTGGTGGAGTCGGGCTATTCCTGTATTGCGGCGCATTGTAATTTTCATTTGCGGGGAGACGAATCCCTGCGTGACGAACAGTTTGTAAGGGAGTATGCCCGAAAACTGGATGTCCCTTTCCTGATGACGGACTTCGATACCCGAAAATATGCAGCCGACCGGCATCTCTCCATTGAAATGGCTGCCCGCGAGTTGCGCTATGGCTGGTTCGAAGAGCAACGGGCTGCAACCGGGGCGCAGGCTGTCGCTGTGGCTCATCATCGTGACGACAGTGTGGAAACGCTTTTGATGAATCTGGTACGTGGGACCGGCATCAGGGGAATGAGCGGGATTCGTCCGAGGAACGGTTTCGTGGTGCGCCCTTTGCTTGCCGTGAGCCGTGAGGATATCTTGGAGTGGCTTGCCGGACGCGGTTTGACGTATGTGACCGACAGTACCAACCTTTCCGATGCTTATACGCGCAATTTTATCCGCCTGCGTGTCCTTCCGCTTCTGGAGGAAATCAATCCTTCCGTGAAGGATGCGATCGCCCGTACGTCCGAACATCTGTCGGCAGCCGAAGCCGTTTATCTGCATGTGGTGGAAGAGGCGAGGAATGCCGTGGTCGAGCAAGGGGACCGCCTTTCGATTGCCGCCTTGATGCGTTACCCGTCGCCCGATGCTATTTTATACGAGTTACTCAAAACCTATGGCTTTACTCGTCCGGTGGCGGAGGATGTTTATTTGTCCCTGACGAAAGAATCGGGCAAAACCTTTTTCTCTTCTACGCACCGGTTGATAAAAGATCGGGACTATTTATTGTTATCTCCCCTTGTAAAAGAAGAGGTCCGTGAATATACACTGACCGGTGGCGAGAAAGTTTGGTCCGGTCCTGTCGAACTTTCTTTCGAGAAGATTGTTATTAAGGAAGATTTCCATATCCGGAAAGATAAAAATATCGCTTATTTCGATTACGACAAACTGACTTTTCCGCTTACCCTGCGTACATGGAAAGAAGGAGATTGGTTTATTCCTTTTGGCATGAAAGGGCGGAAGAAATTAAGCGATTATTTCTCGGATCATAAATTCAGCCGTTTAGATAAGGAACGGACGTGGCTTTTATGCAGCGGAGGCGCTGTTATCTGGATTGTAGGAGAACGTTCCGATAATCGTTTTTGCCTGGACAAAACAACTAAAAGTGTGTTAGTTGTGAATTTTTTTCCGACAAAAAGCGAGAGTAACTGAAAATATTATTACATTTGCAAAGATTTACTCCGCAGATGTGTTACTAATGATTCAAATTAGCTCAACAATCCGGTTTTCACATGAAATTATTAATTATCAAATTATAAAAGATACAATGATTGCGTTGTACGCGTGCCGTGTCCGGTCGTGTAAGTACGTCGTTTTTATTATTCACTTCGCATTATGCAAAAATATAACATTCTAGAACTAAATGAAAAACTCCTTCCTGAGTTGCAAAGTATAGCGGAAGAGTTAGGTATTAAAAAAGTAAGTTCCCTTAAGAAAGAGGAACTTGTATACAGAATTCTTGACGAACAGGCCATTTCATACGCCGGCATCCAGGCTGAAAAGGAGAAAGAAAAGGAAGCAAAGAAAGCAGAAAGGCAGACTAAGGCTAAGAAAACAAAAGCTGCGGCTCCGAAAGGCGCAAAAGCTGATGCCAAAACGAAAGTCGCTGCTCCCGCCACACCCGTTGAAGCTTCGGTAGAAGAGGTCGCTCCGGAAGCTCCGGAACAGCCCGAACGTAAAAGA
>ERZ1027013.461-NODE-461-length-15451-cov-6.540530_pt1 | contig 15451 bp, 15 predicted proteins | sample MGYA00519446_ERZ1027013 | MGnify/ENA primary metagenome ERZ1027013 (study PRJEB26926, sample SAMN06164699) | human gut metagenome | biome: ENVO:00009003; feature: ENVO:2100002; material: ENVO:00002003 | host: Homo sapiens | place: USA | collected 2012 ... | reverse complement strand
CAGCGTCAGATGTGTATAAGAGACAGAAATTATATAAGAAATGAAAAAAAATATATTATTCTTTTTGCTTTATACTATTATGTGTTTTACTTCCTATTCGCAGAACAAACAGATTAGTTATTCATCTGTAAATGGGCTTGTAACTTACGACAATGGTTCAGGTACGAAAGCCGATATTGGTGCAAAATTATATATTATACCATGTAAATATTTCAAACAAGATATCGAATTAAAAAATGACTCTATACAAATGGGGTATGAATCTTTGTTACAATACATCAAATGGAAAGAACTTGTTGGGCAAGAACAAGCAATAGCCAAATTAAAAGAATATGACTTTTACATTTCCGCTGAAGAACAAATTAGGAGAGAAGGTGAATTAGCTATATGTTTGGTTGATATTCTCAAATCAAATAAAGTAAAATATAGTTGTACGATTGACAATACGGGAAAATATAAAACTACAATCCCTTATGGTAATTATTATTTTATATTTAAATCCGCAAATAAAAGTGTAGATAAGTCTATACTTAATGGTCGTGGAACATATAATATTTATAAAATCGAATTATATTCTAAATATAAAGATATTAGTACATCTTTTAACGCTGACTACCATTAAATATTGAGCTAACATAATCCGGCTAATGTTTTCGCGTATAAATTATAATTAAGCTGGCTCCAAAGTCAGCCCAATTTTATTTTGTGCATTTTGCCACTCTTAGCCAAAAGTATTCAGCTTTCGAGATATTTGTTAAGCGCATCTCTCAATTTACGAATTTCATCATTTGAAGATACTATTTCGGATATTTCATCTTCACATGCGCAATCGCACATTGAAATAAGCATACCTTTTATGCCACCTCCCTTTTCTATTTTAGCATCTTTTGAGAACATTTCTATCGGGAGAAACTCGACTACCCCTCCGCTGTCAAAACTTACCGAAGCCGCAGCGTTTTTCTTTTCCCATTCCTCCACCTCACTACATGACATATAAGCCGTTTGACAATTTTCTAATTCTGGCTTCTTTTGCTCTATCATATCTAAATAGAACTGTATAGCCATTAAACCTTTCTCTGTTACCGTATTGTCTTTTGCAATAAGACCATTTACTTTGAATGTTTCTACAACGCATTCTTTGTTGCTCATAAATTCTACTAATTCCATATTGATTTATTATTTATAGTGGATAAAATTTGTATTTTCTTGCTGTAATTGGAACACGGCAGGATAGTTCCTTTTTGAATATTGTTTTCTAAGGTATGATATTAAATTATCGAAGTTGGTAATGAATCCCTCGTTGATTAAATCAGCCACCTTCTTTTCAAGCTGCCACAGTTCGCGTTGTTTGCTTTCATCACCCTGCTTGTTGCGAAGCATTTTCTCATGTGAGTTAAACACAACCCAATTCAATGCTTCCCCAACCTTTTGCATTGCTTTCGGCATAAACTCTTTAGGAACTATCTTCTGAACGGCAGAGCCAAGTTCTTTGTAAGCATCCCCGGCATCGTTTCGATAGCGAATCATTTCATCATACACAAACCGTAACACTTTGACTTCAAAAGCCGGATTTATCCACATAGCAAATTTGATAAACAGAAGCGGATTCATCCAAACTTTATCGGGTGTTTTGCCTTCTTTCGTATTTCTACCCTTAACTTTTATAAGTAGTTGATTTTCACCAATGAGCATTTTTGCTCTATGGCTTTCATCCTCTGCAAGAGCTTTCAAAAACTCTGATGTATTATCAGATTCTAAGAATTTACTCATTTGCCTTCTCGGATTCCCTTCTACATTATTCCACTGCCGAAGCAATTCAGTTCCATCAAAATAACCATCACTCGTGCGCTGAACCACAGAAAAACTATCAATGTATCGCACCATTTCTTGATTTGTTTTCATATTATAAATTTAGATTTTACTTAACAAAGATTTCTCCCTTTTACGGGAAAGTTCACGCTTGTTTTCTTCAAGTTCTTCCCAACGATTAATAATTTTGGCTCGTAAATTTGCATCATAACCACTTGCGAGAAGCAAGCAGTCTTTTTTAGTGAGAAGATAATAAGGATCTTTTCTTTCTGCGTTATTCCCTAACTTTGTGATTTTGAACATCAATTCAAAATTGAATTTATGTTTTTCTTCCAGTTGTTCAAGGATATTGCGAATATCTCGCATTACATTTGAATGAGTTTTGCCCGTAATTTCTGCAATCTGCAAGGAGGTCATTGTTCTTTTTTTACCTTTTCCCTCATCAATAGGTATTAACTGATTAAAATTTTCCATATCTTTGCACTATAAAGTTAATGTTTTCCCCATCAGCGGCTCGGACATCTCCGCTTTTGGGGAATTATTTTGTCCGATCTTGTAGTAGGCAGGGAATCGAACCCCAATACGCCATTACTCGTACCTACTGAACCCTCCTTAGTATAATAGTCACGCTTGACATAATAGTAAAGAGAAAGGGCAAATCCCGATGAAGCCTAATGTGGTTGTCTGCCTCAAAGAGAATGCCCTATAATATTTTACTCCAGTTCATGACAACCACGTAATGAACCTAACAGCATTGTTTCCGGCGCAAATATAAAGACGATATTTTTGCCATACAACAACCTAAAAATCAAGAAAATAAATTCGGTAAACATCAGTAACAAACGGTAAGAATCGGTAAATAAAAACAGTTACATTTACTCTAAAATTTAGACACAATATAAATAATGCGCGTATCTACCGTATTGTGACGAGATGTTGGTTGTCATTTATGATACCGTTCCAATAATTTAGAAATATAAAAGGCTGTAAATAAAGATATTGCAGAACGTGTGTTAGTCCACATTCATTTTATATCTTACCATGACATTGCCATCGGCTTCAACTTTACAGTTTTTGCCATGAACATATACATAAACTTTAGCCATATCGCTTTGCCTTACATGTAGTATAGCCCGATCATATACACTCACAAAAACTTTGGCACAATCCTCCACTTCAAGAGTCAATTCACTATCATGCCGCAAATGGAGAGTAGCGGCTGTAAATTTGCTGAAAGAAAATTTGCCTGAACATTTACCGTTCAGCACATATACACCGTTGTCACCTCCGGTCACTGGTTCATCAACAAAAATATGGTTTTGATGAAGCAGACTCCGGTCAAAATTACCTTTTATATATTCCACTGTCGGATAATCGTGCTCAATACAAAAATCAATGCCTCGTATATACATTTCAATTAGTTCTTGCTGGCTTTTATTGTTTTGCCAGTCACCTTGCCATTGTGTGCAGAGGCCATACGATACGGCATGACCTCTCAATTCACTATTCAATCTATTCATAATCATACATTAAATTTGTTTACACCGTTTATATTCCTATGCAGTATATCTCTGATCTCTTCCACAAATTCCACATTCTTTGCTGTATTTATCTGTATCATTGTCAGTTGTCGCAATTGTGCTTGTGCTATTACATTATAGGCCGGGAACAATTCTTCAACCAATCTGCGTACATACTCCCGTTTGACACTCACATCAGCCCGGATTGCATTTATATAAGAAGCCAAAAGGTTAGCGGTATTTTCAGTAACATTCTGTATGCCTTTAGATAACCCACTTCCATTTTCTTCTTCCTCTTCTTTCATGCTGATACCATATTTCTTTTCCATATAGTTGTTCAGCTTGTCAAGCATGGAATAGTAATCATCGGTTTTCTCACTCACCCCCATTAGATAGTCCGCAATACTTTCCAACTCCCTTTCGTCAAGGGAAAAATCCTTGCCGAAATAACCACTCATTCCATCCTCACCGAAAAGCATCTTCTGAAGCTGTTGCATGGCCGGTTCCAAAATACTTATTTTGAGAATGGAGTTCATAACATCACCCATAATGTCGGCAACCTTATTTTTGAAAGCTTCGGCACCATCCTCGCCTTTCTGCCATGCCTCATACAAGGCATCTCCCAACTGCGAAGCCCAGTCTTTCAAATTAATACCATAGAGAGATTCAGCCGTTTCCTCGGCAAAATCCTTTATTTGCTGTTTCATCTCCGCAATCTGATTCTCATAATCAGCTACCTTGCTATCATCCGTCTTCTTTTTATCAATTTCAGCTTGCCGTTGTTTCTCCAACTCTGAAAGTTGTTCTTGCATCAAGGCACGTTGATACCCGTATGCACCACCTTCATCGTATGCCGAAACACGTTTTTGAAGTTTTTCCGCCTCCTGCTTATATTTCTGCAAAGACATCAAATCGAAGATGTTGATCTTTCCCTTATTGCGTATTGCCTCAATCTGATTATTTAATTGATTCAACCGGGTACGGTCATTTTCTGCATCTACAAGTTTTAGTTCCGTGCCACTGCCCAAGAAACGTTCAAGAATACCGTCAATTTGTTCGTATATATATTGCAACTGTTGAGCACGAAGTTTACTCTTTTCAATAGCCTTATCGAGTTTCTTATCATGCGCTTGTGCTATCTTCCCAATCCAGTTTACAGCTTCACCGGCAGCGGCAGCAATACCACCAACTATTCCACCTTTGGCAAATCCCTGCCCGATATTGCTTATAGAAGACATGGCATCCTGCACATTGCCCATCGTGTCGGCCATGCCCTCATTGCCCAAAGCATCGAACATGGAGGACATTTGCCCTGCAAAATTGCCGACAAGATCAGCACTTTCAGCGGCACTTTCTCCCAACCGTCCGATTTTCTTTTCCAGTTTGTCGCTACCTTTTTCAGAAGTAAAAAGTTCTTTTACATTCTTCGCTAAGGTTTTGAATGGATTTACAGCCAACTGTGCATCTTGCAACTGGGGGATAGCTTTTATCAATTTATCCAACAAAGAATAAGCCCCCTTAACATTTTCAATACTACCATCATCTTTCGTGAAAAAAGAAGTAAATCCATTAGGCCTTCCATCGCTATCATAGGAAACCTTTGCATTATTCTTGATTTCCCTTGCGATGCGTTCAGCCTCTTTCAAATCAGAGAATGAACGTTGCTCTTTATCTCCAAATATTTTCTCCCATTCAGGTAACAATTGTAATAAGGTCGATTTTAATTCAATCAGCTTCTTATTATATTCATCAAGGTAAGCCTTCTGAACATTGTTTAGACCTGACGTATCACCAACCAACTCCCCATTTTTTCCAACATTTAATCCAGTCTTTGATGCGTACTGTTCACTTAATATTCGTATCTTTTCTATCGTTGATCTTGCATTGGTAATAACCTTTGTATCATCAAGTGCAATACTTACCTTATCTTTCTCAAATGCCTCTTTAGCATCCTTCCACACCTTAAAAAATTGCTTATATAATGGGCTGTCTTTACCTCCTAATATACTTTTTGCTTCATCGTCACTCAAAGTGAATGGAAGATCAACACCTTTTTCTTTGAGTTTCTTTTGTACTGTATCTATTAAATATTGCGCTTCATTCTCATAATCAGTCAAAAAACCAAAAGCATAAGTTGAAGCATCCTTCTTACTTGCCCCGGCATTGATAAGTTGTTTGTATATATCCCATTTCTTTGAAACATCAGATACGTACCTTTCAAGTTCTTTTGTAACCTTATCCGAAGCTTCTTTCATAGCATTGGCATCAATATCCAAAAGGACTTTCCGTATAGAAACTTTCAATTCTCTACGCTCTTTGGTCTTATCGTCAAGCTGGTTAAGAATCTTATTCAATTCATCCCGATAATTGCCAATATTCACAGGTTCTTTACCTTTGAATAAGGAGTCAAAAATACCCGATCCTTTAACCTTATTGGCAGCTTCTCTCTTTCCAACAATGTCAATCCACTTCTTATATTCAGAATATGCCTCCTTTAGTAAGTTTACCCGTTCTTTCAATCTTTCGGCGAAGGCATCCTTTTTGCTCTTATCCTTACTTGGATCAGTGAGAGAAAAACCGATTTCTTTGGCTCCTTTCTCGCCGGCTTGCATTATGTCGAAAGCCTTTTTATAATCTGATACAATTTGCTTCTGCCAATCAGGAATCTTTGATAAGTCAATGGTTCCAATACCTGATAAATCTATTCCAGCCTTAATCAATATCGGCTTCAATTGATTTGTTGTCTCTTTCGCTTCCTTGTACGCTTTTTGTATTCCTTCAATGATTTTCTCTGAATCTGTGGAAACCTTTATTTGGGCTTCAAATTGCCCATCTGTAGCTTCATTGAACTTTTTCTGCAAATCAGAAAAACTTTGACTGGTTTCTGTATATTCAGCATTAATCTTGATATTAAACTCTTCTTCAAGAGTCTTCTCGTTAAAGAAGTCTCGCATATATTTCGGCATCTTCTCGAACGTATCAAAGAAAGAACTTATATCCAAACCGATAGCTATTTTCTGCGCATCACTCAAATTGTCCAAATCCCAGCCGGCAGCTTCCAGTCTCGACTTGTACCCAGATAGGAAGTCCTTCATATCCGGCAATACATCTTCCATATAAATACGCTTAGAATTTTTCCACGCTTTCCGCAATTGAAAAATATCATCTCTATATCCTCCAGTGAAAGGCAACTCATTATTCAGGCTGGCCAACGCTTTAGGGTATTCTTTGAGAATGGAAAGCTGCTCTTTCAACGGTTTACCCGAAGCTGCTTTAGCAAAATCATCATGTTTGGTTATAACTTTCTGCATGGCGGTAGAATACTCGATATAGCTGCCTGACATGCGACCAATAATCTTATTTACCCGTTCCTCCGCTTTGATGTAGTCATTGATATTTCCAAGAAAGCTGTCATCAAAATAACCGTCAGTCGCTTCATTGGCATGTTCAGACGTACCTTTTATGTCATTAAGCAGTCTATAAGCCTCTTTTGTATCATTCAAAGCATTCCGAAGCAATATATATTGTTCTGCAAGACTTTTAACTGTATTTCCTTCATCATCAGTCTTAAACGTTTCATTAAAAGTGTCTGCCCAAACCGGGGAATAATCCTTTAATGCTGTTTTCATTTCTTCAATGGAAGAAATCAGTGAGGCATCATTCGCCTTAAAAGGATCAACATCAGCAAATTTTTGAGCTTCTTTCGTTAGGTTCTTGAAACCGTCTTGTGCTCTTGTTGTCAACTCGGAAATACGCTCGTTCATCTCGTCAGCCTTTTGCCCGGACTTATACCATAATTCAGCAATAGCAGTAAGCCCAGTAAACAAAAGCATGTATGGATTAAAAAGCAAACCTTTTAATGCAACTCCTACTTGTTTTATACCATAACCCAATGAGATCATGGCTACACGCCATTTACTTGTTGAAAGTGCAGCCGACATTTCAGCACGAGATATACCAAGTAGCTGCACAATATGACCGGCTTGTCCTGATTTCAATTTTCCAAGTGCCATTAACCGCAAGGCATACTCCTTAGTTAAAGCTCCACTACTTGCCAACGCTTTCCAATCTGCGGTTGTCATAGTATTACTTGAAGCTATAAGTCCTTTTTCCGCATTAGTAAGTGTACGATAACTGGATGCGACAACAAGATTGGCTGCTGCCTTTTGCTTGGCAGCAAGCGTACTTTTTATAAGAGCCGCACTTTCATTCCCAATCAAGCGGTTTGCGCCAAATGTAGCTACCTTATATACTCCAAAGGCTCCAACGGCAGCTTCGATAGCCGGTACAACTTCTTTCCAATTTTGTGCAAGGGTGGTAAGGCTTTCGGCAGTCCATTTCAATGTACTACCCATTGACTCCGCAATATCACCAAGCATAATGTCAATCGCATCAGCCAAGTTCTTCCATTTGGACTTAACTGATTCTGAAAGAACTTCCTGCATGTTATTAAACATGCCACCATCATCCGTAAGTTCCCAAAGAACATCTTTTACATCCTCAAACGTAACCTTCTTTTTCGAGATCATATCAAGCACTTCACCGGCACTGACAATGCGGCCTTCCAACTTGCTGAATCGCTCGGCCAGTTTATCCACCATAGGAATGTTCGCTTCCGTCAATTGTCGTAATTCCGTTCCTTTCAAGAATTTAGCAGCCTTTATCTGACCGTAGGCCAATATGATACGCCCCATATCAACACCTACACCGGCTGATATATCAGCCAGCCTTTTCATGGTATCATACAATTCATTGTATGGTATAGAATATGCGGAAAGTTGCTTGGCATACTGATTCAAATCCATAATCCCGAATGGAGAAGCAACAGCCAGTTTCTTAATTTGATTGAATATGGTTGTAGCTTTGCCTTCATCTTGCAGAATAGAGGCCATTGCAATTTTCTGATTTTCCAACTCACCACCAATATCAACCACTGCACGCAAAAAGTTCTGTGCTGCATAAATGGAGTATAGCCCCAAAAATTCATTTCTTAATTGTCCGACAATACTCAATTGACTGTTCATTGCTCCATTCATATTGAGAGTGGCTGTCATGTGCCGTCTTGCTGCATTGGCTGATCTCTCACGGGCATTAGCCAAATCCAGTTCCGCTTTGGCGGCACGGGCGGCTCTTTGTCGCGCAAGCTCACGTGCGGCTGCGGCAGAAGCTTCCGCTTTGGTTTGAATGGCTGCGGCTTTGGCGGCGCGTAAATCACTTGCTGTAAAGTTTGTATTCAACCCGGCGGCTTGCAAGGCGGCACGAACAGCTTGTGTGGTACTGGCCTTATCCACTACCACATTGATCTTAAACTTCTCACTTTGAAGCAAAGTCTTCATATCACCAACCAACTTCTTCTTGTCAAAACCCACATCAAGTTTTGCCTGCAAGTCTTTGGTGATTTCCGCTTTCAATTTTTTACGTTGTTCCGCTGTCTTATCACGGAATAAAATATCGAAGTAAAGGTTTCCAAGATCAGCCATATATTATTGTGTTTGTATTACTTATAATCATTGATATTAATTGCTGTTTCTCCATTGCCATACTTGTCTTTCCAGCGTTTGGCAGCATCCTCTATATCACTTACGGAAGGGGATTTGAAGTTTTTTGTATCGTGTTTCTTTCCCTTGCTGTCTTTGTCACAATCTGTAACCACAATAGACACATCCATTGCCAACAATTCAATTTGTGCATTTGTAAGTACCCAATAAATACCAAACAAAGGTTTACTTATTGGAATCCCAAATAGTCTCAAAGGCTCTGTCAACCACGGATAGGACTTGCCTATTTCCCACGTTTGTCCGTAGCTGGTTCGTGAAGGATATGCTCTGCTTCCTCTTTTGTCATTGTCATCATCGTGTCCTTCATCGCGGTCAGATATATGGTAGCTGTCAAGTAGTCTTCCACTGGAATTTTTTTTTTGCCGACAGCTATAACCTTCATCAGCTCATGATCTCCATATTGTTTGATATAAAAGAACCAACGCCACAAAAAGGGATAGAGGAACTTGATTTTCCAATATCCATTCAAAATGATAGCGGCTGCACATTGGCAGCTGATCTTATCATCATTCCCTGATTTCTGCATCGTACTGGTGAATTTGCGTATAGTCCCTCTTTTCAGCCACGAAATGCCATATTTCTTTCCTCGGACTTCCACATAATCCACACTGTCTTCCATCACATCATTCAATAATTTTTCATCCTCCGATTTAGGAAGTGTTATATTGTTTTCTTTTGTCATACTTTATTGTGTTTTATACGAAAAAAAAGGTGGTGGCCGGTATCAAGTAGCTCACCACCTTTTCGCTGATATGAATTTTGCAAAGTGTTATATCCTAAACTTTTTAGTCGGATGCTTTTTTACGTAAAATGTAAATAGAGGCCCCCTTAGCATCATTCAACGGAGAAACAGATACATTAAAGTACCCCGGCTTGTCCTGCTCGCTGACGAGGTTGCTATACCCCTCGATATTCGGTAAGAACAAGGCTGTTTGACGGTCTTCACTACGCATGAAGAGTCCTCCGGTTACTTTCTTCGGTTCAATATTGTAACCTTCACCTTCATAAGTCTCACCATCAATCGTAGTAGTCATAATCACTGTTTCCGCTTTCTTGTTCAGTAACAAGTCATTGATTTTTCCTGCCACGGAAGGTACTTGAAACTGAATATCGGAATCTCCGGCATTAGCAACGGAAGTCCAAGTGGCACCGGTTGTCAACTTGATCTTGGAAACATCGGCAGCTCCGGTATCAAATGTAACTCCATCAGAGAGTACCGGTAGCTCCATATCAAAAGCCGCTAAAGTTGCGAGGTCACTATTGACTTTGGACACATAATAAACCTCCTTCATTTGATTAAAGAGCACCTTTAACTCTTCCAGTTTGGTAGTAATAGAAATCTCTGCCATAATCGTATTTTTTTAAGTTTGTGTCATTTGTTTATTATTAGCTTCGCTTGTATAATTAAAGAATGAAAACCGAGTCCGTCATTTCCTCCGGGAAGTAATCGTGGACTTACAGCTGAAAACAATTCCGTCACTATTGGAAATTTTGAAACCACTTCCATTTGCATTTCATCCAAACGGACTGTATTCTCAATACCGTTTGAGCGATCATGCGCAAAGACGTTTATCTGACAGTAAGTGTCTTGGTAGGTACTTCCTTTATCTTGGATAGTTTGTGGCAGCCGGATAACAACAAAGTCCTTCATTGCCTTTTGTTCAGCAGCCGGACGATCTGTTATAAAAACTTTTTCACTAATGCCGGTTACTGCATCAGCGATTTGTTTTAATATATCCATACGTCTATAAACTATCTGTCCCATTATCTCATTGGTTTAAAGTTCTTGAACAATGTGTTTTGTGCCCTTTGAAATGTTCCGGTCAGAACATCTGCATTCAACACATTCTCCAAATAGGTTGAATATTCAGTACCCGTACACATTACTATCTCAAACCCTTTACGTGATTCTGACTTATATTTTTTCAAGAAATCAAAGGAGAATGCTTCACCATACCCCTTATCAGTTTCCACCGTTCCGGTAAAACGTCTGCTCTGATTATCATAACTGACACCTACAAATGTTTCACCTTTAGTCAGCTTCACTCTCACCGGCTGTTTCATTGAATCACCACTACAAACGAAATAGGAAAATCTACCGTCCATGAATAATCCGCACGCATAACTGGTTATTGTATTACCCGTAAGATTCCGAAAGCCAGACTTATTATCAAGTGCATCTTGGATAAGGTCTTCACAACATTTAATCAAGACATCAAAGATATATCCTGAAACAAGTTCCTTTGCTTTTTTCATTCCTTCGTCAAACAATATGTCATTACTCCGGTTATCCATAGGTTAATTCTTTGCAAGATTGAAATACACAGTTGTTCCCAAATTTCCAGCATAGCTATCAGTAACCATACATTGAGTGAAAGTGCCTTGTCTGTCCGTAACATCTATCAAATCACCGGCCAATATCCCTTCAACAATTTCGGGAAGGCTCAACAGATAATCGCTTTTTATCACATTATCAGTTTTGAATGTTCTCAAATTTGTACTACCTTCCTTTCGGCATATACCTTCATACAAGATCACTTTCTTACCATCACTGAAAGAATCCTCACCTATAATTCGGTAAACAGTACATTTGTGCGGATGCCGTGGATTGTTCACTTTCATACTCAAAAATTGACAATTCTGATTTTACTACCCTTTACAACTTCTTCATCCCATTTTTCATACAGTTCTTTCGCCATTTCACGTAGTTGTCGCTTGTCGTATGCGCTGGTCTGCCAACCCCCTTCCTTATGCTTCCATCCCCCGTCACTGTCTTCGGTATCATTCTTACTGCTTGGAGTGCTTGCACACCACATGTAAATATCGGCAGTGGCAAGATCAAGCTGTCTTTCAGTCAGTTCACTTACCATTGTTCCAAAAGCGATTTTCCGCTTGACAAGAACCCTTTTGAGGGCGTTATCCGCTATTTCATAAGCGGTTGCGCCACTCAAAAAGTCCTCAATGGTCATATCTTCCGTATGAAAAAGTTCCTCACTCATTCTTGCATGAAGTTAAGACTTACACGGTCACAGTAGAGATAAACATATACTGCGGCATTCTCGGTACACACATTTGGGCAGCTTCACTTTCAATATAAATTGAATGAGTTTCAGGATTGGCTCTCTGTGTCAGTTTCAAACGTCCACCGTCATAAGAAGCAACCTTGTTAGCCTCGTAACCCAAAGTCAAAGGTTCCACACCTTGAATGGTACCGATCTGACCTACCGGTATGAATGCAATGTTGGTAGCCTTGAAATTTTCCACTTGTTCAGTGATAAGATCAGGCTGTCCGTCCGTATCCTTACCGGGTTTATCAACAAAAGCATAGCTGTCACGTGGTACGATTTCATCCACCTTAACCAATTTCTTGAAAATGGCTTTCAGCCGGTCTTCATCTTCATTCTGTGCATTGGCAATAACTGTACTATCATCCGTAACAGTCGGATAGAGGGAATGACCGATACGTTTAAGAACTGCGGTATGAGTCATTAAATCATCCCACAAGTCCTGCGCCAGTTCCATCCTAATCTTGCCTAAATAATGATATTTACGGCGAATCTCTTTCACTCTGTTCTTTATATCCATAATCGGATCAGAGGCAGAGCCTTGATTTGCCGGAATATGTTCATCCTTAATCCACCAACGGCTTGTACCGGTCAATACTTGATAATGGTTTTCAGGGATATTAAAATCAATAGTGATACCTTTCAAGCCACGTGGGTTGTTATCAGTATCAATAGTGAACTTACCCGTGGAAACAATTCTCATTCGCTGGTGAGTAAGCGCATTGTAATACGATCCGATAAGACCGTCAGCACTTTCATCAAGCAAGCCCAAGAATACATTCTGCATCTCTTCCGTCAATGCGGACATGCCTACCCGTTGCAACAGTTGTAATTGTTGTCTTACAGTCACACGGTTCAAACGATAGAACTTCTTTTGAGTCGGGATGTTACCCGTCCGTCCTTCGAGTTCTCCCAATGCAGCTTCATAGCCCGGACTTTCCGGATCAACGTAAGCTGGCAGCGTTTTAACGCCGAGGCTCGTAATAAGCTGGGAGAAAGTATAATCCAACTTGGTTGCTTCAAATTCAAAACCATCAATTTGGAGAAGGTCATACTTCTCCTTGTAACGGTCAATAAATTCTTGCCAAGTGTCCCCACCAAGCCCATATTCGATAACCTTGTACAAATCAATAGGAAGTGTATTCATACAATTGTCGTGTTTTAAATGTTATTTTCAAATTCTTCTACTGCACCCATACAATTTGAGGAAGTGTAGTAATCTTTTGCAGGATAGCAACCACTTTTTCGTCAAACATGTACTGATAAATCTCTCCGGCATAGACTACTGTCCCACTGGCCTTCGTGTTTTCACTGGCTACAAGAACATCTTCTTGCAAATAGCCATTAATACCAAGAGTGGTAATATCTGATTCAGCCGCCTTAATCTGTTCGTCCGTATAGGCTTTAAAAGTCTTGCCTGAAAGATCAAACTTCACTGCTGTACCGGCAGGAATCTTGCCAACCGCAACCCAATCGGAAATGTTACTCACCATACCACCGCCCGGATAACGGTGACGGATTTCACGCCACACTTTACGGGCATGTCCGTATTTCACAGTGTTCACATCAAACGTGTTACCCATTGTTCCCATACATTTACTGTTTTAGAGTTAATAATTTCAATTCTTCTTCCAGCCTTCCTTCTTGCCTTTACGTTCAAAGTATCTGCTGGCTGCATTGTGTTGTGTTCCACCTGAACCGTCAGAAGTTCTTGGGGCAGTGCCATATCCCCTGCACGCTTTATATTCTGCATCATATTTCGGCAGAAATTCAGTAACCAGTTCATCCACAGTTTTCTTGGTATCGAAAGTTACCCCTTGTAAGGTCTTGCTCAACACATAATCATCATTCGCTTGCTTGGCCTTCATTGCAGCCGTAACTTTCTTTAGCAGGTCAGCTTGAACCTTTTTGCTGTCTTCTGCATCTAAACGTGCTTCTAATTCTTTCAGCTTCTTCTCCAGTTCATCATCGTTTTTCGGTGGTACCGGTGGAGTTGGAGGTGTCGGGGGAGTCGGTTGGGGCTTATAGTTTTTCTTAAAGTCCTCAACTTTGGTTGCGACATCGTGGTTGTATTGCCCTTGCATCCCTTTCAGAAAACCCACTGCTTTGTTCCAATAAGCCTCGTCAGGCTCCGAACCTTCGGCTATGGGATTAAGTTCTATATACGTCTGTAATGTCTGCGGTGAAAAACTGGTTTCTCCAAGTTTCTCGCTTAATGTGGATAAGATTTTTTCTTGTTCCATCGTGTTTATTTTGTGTTTATGTTGAATAAAAAAAGAGTCAGACAATGCTTTTTGCATCAATCTGACTCTTTGGTCTTATTTTTCATTTAATAGTGGGCAGTATTGGACTCGAACCAATGAAGACGAAAGCCAATAGATTTACAGTCTATCCCGTTTGCCACTTCGGTAACTACCCGTTTTGCGGAAGTAGAAGGATTCAAACCTCCGAAGCCTTTCAGCTTGCCTCTTTAGCAAAGAGGTGGTATCGTTCACTCACCCATACTTCCAATATGCGGCCTACAAGACATCTCTGTGAAACCACCGCATTTCCCTTGTACTTCGGACGTTATTCATTTTGTGTAGCGTATCAGAGAATCGAACTCTGGTTTCCACCGTGAAAAGGTGACGACCTAACCGTTAGTCGAATACGCCATTTGTTGAGATACAAGGATTTGAACCTTGAATAGCAGAACCAAAATCTGCTGTGTTGCCATTACACCATATCTCAATATGCGCGAAGAGAAGGACTCGAACCCCCGACAATCAGGTTTGGAATCTGACGTTCTTCCAACTGAACTATCTCCGCTTCATTGCGCCCGGTGATAGAATCGAACTACCAACCTTTACATTAACAGTGTATTGCTCTACCTATTGAGCTAACCGGACAATATACCTATACTCACCTGACCTGCGATACCCCCATTATGGCGTACCTGTGGGAATCGAACCACACCGTATAGGTTTTGTGGAAAGAGATGAAATCGAATCACCTTAACCGGATTTTCAGTCCGGCGCATACACCACGTCTGCCATCTTTCCATATTCTCCCTTTATCCCCATACGCCGCATCGAAGGGAGAAACAATGCAGCAACTCCAACTATTGTTGCGGAGATTCGACTCGAACGAATGACCTTTGGGCTATGATCCCAACGAGCTACCAGCTGCTCCACTCCGCGATATTATCCTGAAAACTACTTTGTACCTACAATATCCACATTTATGTAGCTCTTGCATCTACGACACTTCACTCTCAATATAACAACACCATTGACATAGCTTATATCAGTTAGTTTCTGACCGCATATCGGACATAAAACTATCTTGTTGTATATTTCCCTTTGATCTGCATCTTTATCCGCACTAACTTTTATCATACTCCATGTTTTCGTTGCAAATATATGTACTGGATTTCTTTTCTCAAAACATTTTTGATATTATTTTCTATTAAAATGTAGAAAATAATACTCTTTATGCGTATTTTTGTACTGTAATATTA
>ERZ1027013.449-NODE-449-length-15741-cov-4.408262_pt1 | contig 15741 bp, 6 predicted proteins | sample MGYA00519446_ERZ1027013 | MGnify/ENA primary metagenome ERZ1027013 (study PRJEB26926, sample SAMN06164699) | human gut metagenome | biome: ENVO:00009003; feature: ENVO:2100002; material: ENVO:00002003 | host: Homo sapiens | place: USA | collected 2012 ... | reverse complement strand
GATCTACACTTATGCGATCGTCGGCAGCGTCAGATGTGTATAAGAGACAGCTTCTACCGATTACCATCAAGTTTTGGGCAACTATGGGGCACAAGAAAGCAAGGTCGCTTTGCCCGATGGAGCTTACCGTTTGGAGGCTGCCACTTGGTGTACGAAGACTCCGGAACTGTTGCAGTTGTATGCTTTGACGCGCAACGTGTCTACCGAAATTGTACCCGACATCAACCAAAACGACAGCACGGTTTACGTATTCAGCGACAGCGTATACGCGGAAGCTGCTTTCAATGCCGATACCGACACATGGGACATCGCTCAAAACACGTTGTCTACCACCACGGTCATACCGGAAATTTATGTGGAAAACGGAAGCCTGGTCATCGGTATCAAGGGAAGCGGCGTCATTACCGGGAACGGACAATATTGGTTTGCCGATAATTTCCGCCTTTATTACGTAGGTCCGAACAAAGGCGACAATATCTCGGCTCCCGCCATGGATAACAATGACCTGATGAAAGAAGTGGATGTATATGACTTGTCCGGCCGGATGGTTCGCAAACAAGTAAGGAAGTCCGAGGCTCTGCGCGGTCTGCATAAGGGCATCTACATCATGGACGGAAAGAAATATGTAGTGAAATAGAATAATCAACGATGAATTTATGAAAAAGTATGTTTCTCTTGTCTTGTTCTCCTTACTGAGTTGGGCCGTCTGTGCAAAAGACTTTCCGAAAGTCATCCTTGCCGGAGACTATCCCGATCCCACCATCCTGCGCGACGGGAAGGATTACTACATGACGCATTCTCCTTTTTATTATGCGCCGGGCTTCCTCATCTGGCATTCCCAGGACTTGGAACATTGGGAACCGGTATGCCGTGCCATGGCGCAATGGGAAGGCTCGGCCATGGCACCGGATTTGGTGAAGTATAATAATAGGTATTACATCTATTATCCGGCTGCCGGGACGAACTGGGTAATATGGGCGGACAACATCCGCGGGCCGTGGAGCGCACCGAAAGATTTGAAGGTGAACGGCATCGACCCCGGGCATGTGGCCGATGCGGATGGAAAACGTTACCTCTATCTCTCCGAAGGCAAAGTCGTGCAGCTCTCCGACGACGGATTGTCTACGGTGGGCGAGGTGAAAAAGGTCTACGACGGTTGGCCCTATCCCCGGAACTGGCGGACGGAAGGCATGTATCTGGAATCTCCGAAACTGAACTACCACAACGGCTACTATTACCTCACGTCGGCCGAAGGCGGAACTGCCGGACCGGGCACCAGTCACATGGTCGTGACGGCACGCTCGAAAAGCGTACTCGGTCCGTGGGAGAACTCTCCGTTCAACCCGTTGGTGCACACTTACAGTGAAAGAGAAAGCTGGTGGTCCAGGGGACACGGCACACTGATAGACGACGTAAACGGAAACTGGTGGGTGGTGTACCACGCATACGCCAAAGGTTACCATACTTTGGGACGTCAAACTCTTATCGAACCGATCGAGTGGACACCGGACGGATGGTGTCGTGCCAAGTCCGCAGGCACGCTTCCCAAGGCAGAGGCTCCCATCCGCCACGGTCTGGAGCTTTCCGACGACTTCCAAGGAGCGAAACTGGGCCTGCAATGGACGTTCTGGAAAGAATATGCCCCGAAAGCCGTGAGCATCGAAAACCGGACACTGCGGCTGAAGGCTAAAGGCAATACTCCGGCAGACGGCCGTTTGTTGTTGGCTACCGCAGAAGACAAGAACTACGAAACCCAAGTTGAAGTCACGGTAGGGAAAAACAATACAGCCGGACTCCTGCTTTATTATAGCGAAAAAGCATACGCCGGACTGGTGTCGGACGGCAAGACATTCACCGTCTACCGGCACGCCGGACAAAAGACAGAAATGCCCAACACGTTAGGCAGACAGTTCACGGTACGGATAAAGAACCAAGGCAACCACGTCTCCATATCGGTTGGAAAGGACGGAAAGGAATGGACCACACTGGCCGAAGGCATAGATGTGTCCGGCATGCACCACAACGCCTACAAAGGGTTCTATGCCTTACGTATAGGGTTGGTTTCCATTGGGAAAGGTGAAGCCGCTTTCCGCCGGTTCCGTTATAAAAACGCCGTGCCACAGGAGAAAGACCTGAGTGCCTACCTGATGGTGTTCCACAAGGACGAAACGCACGGCCTTTACATGGCATTGAGCCGCGACGGATACACGTTCACGGCTCTGAACGACGGGGAACCCGTCTTGGCCGGCGATACGATTGCTTACCAAAGAGGGATACGCGACCCCTATATCTACCGTGGACCGGACGGTGCATTCTATTTGGCCATGACCGACCTCCATGTCTTTGCCCGCCGCGACGGCTACCGTGAAACGGAGTGGGAGCGCGACCGTAACATGTACGGTTGGGGAAACAATAAGGGATTGGTGCTGATGAAGTCGTGGGACTTGGTAAATTGGAAACGCGCCAACATCCGTTTCGACCAACTGACAGCCGGATTGAGTGAAATAGGTTGCGCATGGGCACCCGAAATTACCTACGACGAACGGGTGGGCAAACTGATGATTTACTACACCATGCGCTTCCGCAACGAACGCAACAAACTGTATTACGTGTACGTGAACGATGATTTCGACCGTATCGAGAGCCTGCCCCAACTGCTTTACGAATACCCAGACGAAACGGTTTCGGCCATCGACGGCGACATCACCAAAGTAGGGGATAAGTACCATCTTTTCTATGTGGCCCACGACGGACAGCCGGGTATCAAGCAGGCTGTTTCCGACCGTATCAGCGGAGACTACGAATACGATCCGCGTTGGTACGATTTTGAACCGAAATCTTGCGAGGCTCCCACGGTATGGAAACGCCTCGGAGAGGACAAATGGGTGCTGATGTACGATGTATATAGTATCACGCCGCACAATTTCGCCTTTACCGAAACGTCGGACTTCATCACATTTAAAAACTTGGGACGTTTCAACGAAGGAGTGATGAAATCCACGAATTTCAACGCTCCCAAGCATGGGGCCGTGGTGCATCTGACCACCGAGGAGGCCGACAAGCTTGAAGCTTACTGGAGCAAGAACAAACGGAAATACGTTTCCACGGCATCCATACAGAGGAACCCCTTGTTCCCCGGTTATTATGCCGACCCGGAAATATTGTATTCCGAGCAAACGCAAAAATACTACGTTTATCCCACAACGGACGGTATACCGGGATGGGGCGGCACGAGCTTCAAGGCTTTCTCGTCCGCCGACTTGAAAACGTGGAAAGAAGAGCGTGTCGTGTTGGATTTGAGACAGGTTTCATGGGCGAAAAAGAACGCATGGGCACCTTGCATCATCGAGAAAAAACAAACAGACGGCAGTTACAAGTATTATTTTTACTACACGGCGGAGAAGCAAGTGGGCGTGGCGGTAGCCGACCATCCGCTCGGCCCGTTCAAGGACAGCGGCCAACCGCTGATAGGGAAGGGACTTCCGGGCGGAATGAAACGCGGACAGAATATCGACCCGGACGTTTTCACCGACCCCGTGAGCGGCAAGACTTATTTGTACTGGGGCAACTATTACATGGCCGTGTGTGAACTGAACGACGACATGGTATCCGTCAAACCGAACACCACGAAGATACTCATCGACAACGACCGGCATTACAGTGAAGCGCCTTACGTCTTTTACCGTGACGGATACTATTATTTCACATGGTCTAAAAACGACACGCGGAGCGCGGACTACGAAGTCCGTTACGTGCGCTCCAAGTCCCCCGTCGGACCGATCGACCCGTCGAAAAGCCGGGTGGTAGTCTGCAAAAAGCCCGACCAGGGCATTTATGCCACAGGCCACCAGTCCTTCCTGCAAGTGCCCGGCACGGACGAATGGTACATCGTCTGCCACCGCTTCAAGTTCCCCGACGGCATCACGATGGGGCGTGAAGCGGGTTATCACCGCGAAGTCTGCATGGACCGTGTGTTTTTTAATGAAGACGGCACAATAAAACCAGTCGTTCCAAGTCTATAATAAAGAACATATCATATACATTTATAAACAGAATCGACATACGATGAAACGAATATTATTGGGTATATTAGGCGTATGCGCATGCCATGCCTACGCACAAACATTCAAGGAGTGGCAAGACCCTGAGATCAATGCCGTCAACCGTGCCCCCATGCACACCGACTTTTTTGCCTACGAAAGTACGGAACTGGCGGCAAAAGGAATGAAAGAACTGTCCGGAAACTTCATGAGCCTGAACGGGAACTGGAAATTCAACTGGGTGGAACATGCGGACGCACGTCCGGAAGGCTTCTGGAAGACGGATTTCAACGACAAAGGCTGGGTGGATTTTCCGGTTCCGGGCGTGTGGGAACTGAACGGTTATGATGTCCCGGTATACGCAGGAGTGGATTTCGGATGGAAAGGCTACGAAGGGCGCACGTTCAAGAAGCCGCCCCATGTCCCGACGGAAAACAACCACGTAGGTTCCTACCGCCGTGAAGTGGTGATTCCTTCAGACTGGAAAGGGAAAGACATCATTGCCCATTTCGGTGCCGTGTCTTCCAACATGTACCTATGGGTCAACGGAAAGTTTGTGGGCTACAGCGAGGACAGCAAAATGGAGGCGGAGTTCGACCTGACCCCTTACCTGAAACCGGGGCAAAAGAACCTGATAGCCTTCCAAGTGTTCCGTTGGTGCGACGGCAGCTACTTGGAGGACCAGGATTTCTTCCGTTACAGCGGCGTATTACGCGACTGCTACCTCTACGTGCGCCACGCCAAGCGGATAGAAGACCTCCGGGTCACTCCCGACTTGGACGATCGGTATCAGGACGGGACACTGGAGGTCCGTATGGATGTAAAGGGCAAGGCCCGCATTACACTCGAACTACTCGATGCCCGTGGGGAAACCGTCTGCATGAAAGAAGTCCGGGAAACGGGAACCCCATCCGTCATCATGCCGGTGAAGAACCCGCATAAATGGACGGCAGAAACGCCCTACCTCTACACCCTCAGGGCTACACTGAAAGACGGAAACGCCATCCGCGAAGTCATACCCGTAAAAGTGGGATTCCGGAAAATAGAAATCAAGGACAGCCAGCTTTTGGTGAACGGGCAGCCCGTGCTCATCAAAGGAGTAAACCGTCATGAGATGGATCCCGATGGAGGTTCGTATGTCACCCGCGAGAGGATGCTCCAAGACATACAACTCATGAAGAAATTCAATGTCAATGCCGTGCGCACCTGCCACTATCCGGACGATCCGTATTGGTATGAACTGTGCGACCGTTACGGCCTTTACATCGTGGCCGAAGCCAATCTCGAAAGCCACGGCATGGGCTTCAAGGAAAAGTCGTTGGCCAAGGACCCGGCTTACAAGAAAGCGCATCTGGAACGCAACCAACGCAACGTGCAGTGCAACTTCAACCATCCGAGCATCATCCTGTGGTCGATGGGCAACGAGTGTGGCGACGGTTCGAACTTCGAGGCCTGTTACGACTGGATCAAACAGGAAGACCCCAGCCGCTTCGTCCACTTTGAACAAGCTTACGACACCGGTTCCAATACCGATGTCTACTGTCCGATGTATCCCACTTACTCCCGTTGCATCAAGTATTGCGAGGACGACAACAAACAGAAACCCTTCATCATGTGCGAATATGCCCATGCCATGGGGAACGCTTTGGGCGACTTCAACATTTATTGGAACTTAATCCGGAAATATCCCGAGTTCCAAGGCGGTTTCATCTGGGACTGGGTGGACCAGTCGCCGAGATGGACCGGCCGCAACGGGGAAATGATATACGGTTACGACGGGGACTTCGACGATTATAAGACCAAGGACGACAATTACATGGTCAACGGCTTGTTCGGTCCCGACCGTGTACCGAACCCGCACAGTTACGAAGTGAGATACTTCTACCAGAACATCTGGACCACGCCCGGAGATTTGTCGAAAGGCGAAATCAAGGTATACAACGAGAATTTCTTCCGCGACCTTTCAGCATACGTCATGGAGTGGGAAACACTGAAAGACGGAAAAGTCATGCGTAGCGGAACGGTGGAACGGATAGATTGCCAACCGCAACAAACCGCCACAATGACCTTGGACTGGGGCGGAACTGACGGGGAAGGCGAATGGTTGCTCAACGTGAGATACCTGCAACGGGAAAGAGAAGGCATTATTCCGGCGCGTCACGTGGTGGCCAAGGCACAAATCGAACTCCGGCCTTATCAGGCACCGGACATGGTTTTGAAGAACGAAAGCGTGAGTTACATTCCGGATGTCGTCCCGCAAGTCAACGACCGTAATCTGGCCCATCTGATTATCACGGGAGAGAACTTCCGGGTACGTTTCAACAAGATGACCGGATACATGGAACGCTATGTCGTGGACCGGACGGAGTTCATCCGGAAAGGCGGTGCGCTGACACCGAACTTCTGGCGCGCCCCGACCGACAATGATTACGGTGCCAAACTGCAACACAAATATGCGGCTTGGAAAAATCCCGACCTGCGTCTCACGTCGTTAAAACACGAAACGAAAGAAGGACAGGTCATCGTGTCGGCGGAATACGACATGAGGAGCGTGTCGGCCAAACTTTACCTGACCTATACCATCAACAACCGGGGAGCCGTAAAGGTCAACCAAAAGATGGTGGCCGACAAGGGAAAAAAGGCATCCGACATGTTCCGTTTCGGCATGCAACTGGTCATGCCCAAGGATTTTGAATACGTTTCTTACTACGGACGCGGGCCGGTGGAGAATTACAGCAACCGCAATCACAGTACAGACCTCGGCATTTATCACCAGACCGTAGACGAACAGTTTTATCCCTACATCCGTCCGCAAGAGACCGGCACGAAAACAGACATCCGTTGGTGGAAAGTCCTCGACGTGAAAGGCACGGGGTTGCAGTTCGTGGCCGATGCCCCGTTCTCGGCTTCCTCCCTGCACTACACCATCGAATCGTTGGACGAAGGACCGGTGAAGAAACAGGGACATTCGCAGGAAGTGGAAAAGGCAGACCTGACCAACGTTCTGATAGACAAGGCACAGATGGGACTGGCTTGTATCGACAGTTGGGCTGCCCTGCCCGAACCGGAATTCCGCCTGCCGTATGAAGATTATGAGTTCACTTTCATCATGACCCCTGTTTCTCACAATTACCCATTATATTGACCGAAGATATGAATATCCTGAAACCTTTTATGGCACTTTGCCTCATGCAGGCTTTGCCATGTACCGTACGGGCGGCACAACCCGATTCCGTTTATGTCTTCCCTTATCCCACGACCAACGACCACGGACGGCGCGGCATGCAGTTCGTCTGGAGCGCGGACGGGGAGCACTGGCAGGACGTGGCGGAAGGAATGGTCTTTATGCGGTGCGACTTCGGTGCTTGGAAATACATGTACAGGCCGCGCCTGATACAAGACCGGCAGGACGGAAGGTTGCACTGTTTCTGGGACTTGGACCCGGAAGGCAGCGCGATAGGCTATGCTTCGTCCACCGACCTGATAAAATGGACACCCCAAGAATATTTCATGGCCACGGAACAAGGCAAGTTTGCCGTGAAAGACGGGCGTATGCCGGTGGCTGACACGGTGCAAATCGGCGACAAGACGATCGTGGGGTACGCCCTGAAAGTATCCTACGGCATATTGGAAGGCATGGAACGCCATGGCATATACCGTTCTGCCCTCAATGCCCAGAGGGGCGAGCGTGCCGAGCACGACGCGGCCCGGTTTGCCGGACTGCAAACGGTCAATGCGCGGATTACCGTGGACGAAGGCCGGGCGAAACCCATCAGTGAGAACCTGATTGGCGTGTTCTTTGAAGACTTGAATTACGCAGCCGACGGCGGACTGTATGCCGAACTGGTGCAGAACCGGGATTTCGAATACTCCGAAGCCGACGGCAACAAGGACCGGAACTGGAACAGTCGCTACGCGTGGAGCGTGGAGGGCGAGGGCATGGCATTCGACGTGTCTACGGATCAGCCCGTCCATCCCAACAATCCCCATTACGCCGTGCTCAACGTGGCGCAGCCCGGCGGCGGCTTCACGAATACGGGATTCGACGGCATCGCGGTGAAGGAAGGCGAGAAGTACGACTTTTCGCTTTTCACCCGTACGCCGGACGGCAAGGGAGGCGGAAAGGCCGTGGTACGTCTGGTCGACCCGCAGGGAAAGACCGTGGCCGAGACCACCGTCACACTGTCCTCGAAAACATGGAAGAAACGGGAAGCCGTGCTGAAAGCCACGGCCACCGTGGCGCAGGCCCGGCTCGTCATCATCCCGCAGTCTGCCGGACGGTATGCCCTCGACATGATTTCACTGTTCCCTCAAAAGACGTTCAAGGGACGGAAGAACGGGCTTCGCGCCGACTTGGCGCAGGCCATTGCCGACATCCGTCCGCGTTTCGTCCGCTTCCCCGGCGGATGTCTGGCACATGGGGACGGGGTGGACAACATCTATCATTGGAAAGAGACCATCGGCCCGTTGGAAGCCCGAAAACCGGCGGCCAACATCTGGCGTTACCACCAGACGCGCGGTTTGGGCTACTTCGAGTATTTCCAGTTCTGCGAGGACATCGGTGCCGAACCGCTGCCAGTCGTGGCCGCAGGCGTGCCCTGCCAGAATTCCGGCATCGGAGGCCCGAGCCACCATTCCAAAGACTTCGTGACGGCCAACGGCCAACAGGGCGGCATCCCGATGGAGGAGATGGGGCAGTACATACAGGACGTGCTCGACCTGATTGAATATGCCAACGGCGATGCCAAAACCACACGATGGGGACGCGAACGGGCCAAGGCCGGACATCCCGAACCGTTCAACCTGAAATACATCGGACTGGGTAACGAAGACCTCATCAGCCGCGTGTTCACGGAACGGTTTACGATGATTTATGAAGCCATCCGGGCCAAATATCCCGACATCGTAGTCATCGGCACGACGGGACCGTCCTGCGAAGGAACAGACTACGAAGAAGGATGGGCTTTGGCCGACCGCTTGAAACTGCCCATGGTGGACGAGCATAATTACAACACGCCGGGATGGTTCATTTACAACCAAGATTACTACGACCATTATGACCGACATAAGTCCAAGGTCTACTTGGGAGAATATGCGGCCCATGCCCCGGGACGTCCGAGCAATATCGAGACGGGATTGGCAGCGGCTTTGTTCCTGACTTCGGTAGAGCGCAACGGCGATGTGGTGAGCATGACATCATACGCTCCGCTCTTGGCCAAGGAAGGGCATACGCAATGGAGGCCGGATTTGATTTACTTCAACAACACGGAAGTGAAACCCACTGTGGATTATTACGTGCAGCAAATGTACGGGCAGCATGCCGGAAATAAGTACCTGCCCTCTACGCTGACGGTGGATAACCGGCGGCATGATGTGCGTAGCCGCGTGGGCGTTTCCGTGGTGAAAGACGGCGAAAGCGGTGACCTTATCGTGAAATTGGTGAACCTGCTCCCGGTGGCGGTCAAAACGGATGTGGAAATCCCGTCGCTGGCCGGACATCAAGCCGTAGGGCAGAAGACCGTCCTTTCGGGTCGCCCGTCCGACACGAATGCCGTACCGGTAGAAAGCGCAATGGAAGTAGGGGAGAAGTTCCCCTATGAAATGCCGGCCTATTCCTTCACGGTTATCAGGATAAAACGCGAATGTAAGTAGATGTCTCGATAACGAAAGGGATAAGACAGAAGAACAAAAGAACAGAATATTTTGGCTTGCGCAGCCTTTTGTTCTTTTGTTCTTCTGTCTCATTTTATCGTTTTGTCAATCTGTCAATCCCACCCTTACGAGAATCGTGTATTTGCCCTTTGGCCCGAAGCCGGAAATAAATAAGGCATTCTCGCGAGGGCGGGATTTTAACTTGCTGTAAGCATAGACTTGTTTTTACTTTCTTTCTGTCCGGTAGCAGGGAAGTAGATGCGGAAGGAAGCGGTCGGCCTGTCAGCCGGACGCGAATATCCGGAACACTTTGATTCCGTTTTTGCGAAACGGATTTTCTTCAGATAGCGTCTGAAGCCCCCCTCAAAGGGCATTTTCCTGCCTCTTTCAGCCTCCGGATTCCCCTTTCGGAAGAGTTTGGGCGCACAACGTGCTGAGAATGAAAAATCGCTTTCAGCCGAACGATTTACCGTTCGGCTGAGAAAAAAGCACGAATATGCAGGATTTATGCCATAATATTGTATTTATACCGTATAAATATACAGAAAAAAGACCTGAAAAGCCCTTTTTCCCTTATTCTTGAAATACGGGAATTCCGGAAAAACTGTCTTTTTGACAGCTTAAAGTCCTCTAAAACGTATAAATGTAAGTCCCTCCAAACGCTTCACCCATATCTGAAGTATTCCTTTTGCAACTGCGTCTTAATATCCTTGCGTGCCAATAAGATATGCTGTTCCACCGTACGCTTTGAAACAGACAGCTCACGGGCTATCTCGGAAGGGGTGAGGTTTTCAAAAAAGGACAGGCAATACGCCTTGCGCCGCTTTTCCGGCAGGGCAAACACCAAACGGTCGAACATCAGTTTCAATTCCTTGAAAGATACTTTTTCCTCCGTCGTGTCTTGCAAGGCCTCCTGCGTGTAAAACAGTTCGCCCCACACGTCATTCTCCTTGCGGTATCTTCGTTGGCGGTCGGCCATCAGGTTACGTGCCACCTTGTAAGCCAAGGACACCACAGCCTCCGGACTTATGAAATCCTTATGCTTCCACAGTCTCTCAAACACATCCTGCACCACGTCTTCCGCCTCGTCGGGACGATCGATGCGGGATGCGATATAATGCTTCAAAGCCTCCTTTTGCCGTACGTAACACGCGGCCAGTCCTTTTTCGTCGTTTCTTGCTTCCATGGCACATCGTTTGATTTCTACCACAAAAGTAGCCTAAAGGCAGGCGACGGAATGGGATGATTTCAGCCGATTGTTACGTCATTTTGCGCCTTTCCTTCTTTTTCCCTGAACTGTGTCGGTGTCATGCCGAACTCTTCCTTGAAATGCAGGTTGAAATACTTGATGGTGTTGAATCCCGTGAGGTCCGCTATTTCGTTCACGCTGCATGTAGTGGCCTTCAACAACTGGGCTGCCCGTTTCAACCGGATGGAACGGATGAACTGCAAGGGCGTGACGTTGACAATGGCCTGCATTTTGCGGTTCAACTGGGTCTTGCTCATCCCCACGTCCAAGCTCAGGTCGCCCACGGAATATTCCGGATTGCTGATGTTCTTCTTGACGGATTCCAAGGCTTTCTCCATCAGCTTCTCGTCTATCGAAGTCGTGGTGATGGCCTCGAAAGACACGTCGATGGACTTGCGGAACATCTTTTGCCGCCGTTCTTTCTGCTCGATGAGTTGGCGGACGCGCACTTGCAGCATTTCCCAGTTGAACGGTTTCGAGATATAAGAATCCGCTCCTGCTTCGTATCCCCCGATGCGCGAATCATCGGAGCTGCGGGCCGTAAGCAGGATGAACGGGATATGTGAGGTCTGTATGTCGCCTTTCAGCCTGCGGCACAGTTCCATGCCGTCCATGCGGGGCATCATCAGGTCGGACACAATCAAGTCCGGCAACTCCGTCCGTGCCACCTGTTCGCCCTCCACGCCGTCGCGCGCTTCCACCACACAAAAGTCCTTTTGCAGTTGCTCCACCAGGAAATGACGGAATTCGTCGTGGTCCTCCACCACCAGAATCTTCTTCCTTCCCGTCTCCGTGGGCGGCATGTCGTGGATTTCGCTCTCTTCGTCCCGGTATTCCGCCTTTTCTTCTGCCGCAGGTGCCGCCCCTCCGCCATGCAGGTCGGTCGGGATATACAGGGTGAAGGCTGTACCTTCTCCCGTCCGACTTTCCACCGTGACCTTTCCTTCATGCAGCTTGGCGTACTCGCGCACCAGATGGAGACCTATGCCGCTGCCTTGCCCGGCCGGTTGTCCCTCCGTGGCTGTCTGATAAAAACGGTCGAAAACGAAGGGCAAATCCTTTTCCGCAATGCCGCATCCGGTGTCTTCCACCCTGACCGCCGCATACGGCCGTCCGTCTTCCGATACCTTCTCCAGCGTGACCCGTACCTGTCCGTGCGCGGAGGTGAATTTGAAGGCATTGGAAAGCAGGTTGTTGAGCATCTTATACATCTTGTCGGAATCGTAATTCATGAAAAGACGTTCCACCTTAGGCTCGAAGGAAAGTTCTATCTCACGGCTTGCCGCCAAGTCGGTGAACTGCCTGACAGCTTCTTCCAAGAAAAAGACCATGTCGTTCATCTTCAACCTGAGACGCTCGCCCTTCATTTCCAATTTACGGAAATCGAGCAACTGGTTTACCAGATTGAGCAGACGGCGCGCATTATTGTAAATAGGTTCCAACTTCTTTTTCAGCTCCGGTTCGCCCGTATCGTGGATGAGTGCCCCCAAAGGCGTAAGAATCAAGGTGAGGGGAGTGCGGAACTCATGGCTGATGTTCGTGAAGAAGCGGAACTTCATCTGGTCGAGCTCTTCGCGCTGTTTCCGTTCGTTAGCTTCTTGAGCCATCCGGATTTTGAGCTGTGCCCGCCTCCGGAACCTTCTCCACGACCAGACCATCAAACCGGCAGCCAGCACGACGTACACCGCGATGGCCCATGCCGTCGCCCAAAACGGTGGCGCAATGGTAATGGTTATTTCGGCCGGTGTCTTCCCCCAAATCTTGTCCCCGTTGGCGGTGTAGACCACGAATTTGTACTCGCCGGGCTGTAATCCGGTATAGGTGGCGCGTCCGCTCCCGTCGGCCACCACCTCGTTCCACTCCTTATCGTAATTCAGCAGTTTATACTTATAGTAAGTGTGCGAAGGGTTGACATAATTCAGGCCTGAAAATTCTATCATGACGAAATTCTCGTCGTGACGGAGCCGGATTTCCGACGTTCGGTCCACGGTCTGCGTCAGAATCACATGCCCGTTGTATGCCTCATTCACTTTCAACGGGTTGTTGAACAGATAGAAACGGGTGAAGACGGGATGGTTGTCGCTTCGGTCGTATCGGATTTCCGAAGGATTGAAATAATTGAATCCGTGGGCCCCGCCGAAGAACAAAAGCCCGGACCGGGTTTTCAAAGCCGCATTCTCATAAAACTTGCCGCCCTGCAACCCGTCGGTTTCCCCATAGCTCACCACGGAAAATCCTTTCCCGGCAGGGTCTTCACGAGGTGCGATTTTACAAAGTCCGTTCAGCGTGGAAGCCCATACCATTCCTTCGTTGTCCTCCAACAAGGCCGTGACGGCATTGTTGGACAGTCCGTCGGACTCGGTCAGCACCGTGGCCTCCTTGTGGCGAGGATCAAACACCAAGATGCCGTCTTCCGTCCCGAACCATTCCACGCCGTGACGGTCTTTCAGCATGCAGAAATATTTGGTGTCGGCATACCGCTGTTCTTTCAGAAAAGCCGGAATCCACACGCTGTCTTTCTGCGTGTCGTAATAGTAGATGCCGCTGTTGCCCAAAGCGGCGAACGTATGGCCGTCCACCGGATAGAAGGCATGAACCACGGCGTATGAACGGAGTTCGGGATGACGGTCGTGCAACATATAGGCAATCTTTCCCGTGGCCGGATCGAAACGTCCGACCCCGCCGGTCACACTGGCCCAATAACGGCCTTCGCTGTCTTCGTACAAAGCACGGGATATGTTCTGGTTAGGGTCTTGTTCCCAATTCACCGTAGAACGGAGAAGGTTGCGAACCTGTCCGCCCTCGATGCAATAAAAACCGTGAAGGAAGGTACCCACCCATATACGTCCGCCCTTGTCCTTAAAAACGGAAAGGCAAATGTCATTCGGTTCGGCCTTGAATACTTGCTCCATCGCACCAGTAGACGGCCGGAAACGGAAGAGGCCGAAAACGCCTCCGATAAGTACAGACCCGTCGGCATCCTCCAGAAAGCACCGGATGCTCTCGCTGGTGACGGACGAATAGCGGTTCACGGTGTGACCGAGAGAGAACTTCTGCATGCTGGGATGGTAATAACACAAGCCCTGAAAAAGGGTGCCCACCCATATACCCCCGTTCCGGTCGGAAAATACCGTATAAATATCGTTTTCCAATGTCCCTCCGTCGGTCAGTTCCAGTGCAGGAAGTGTGGTCACCTCGAACGTCCGGGCATCGATGATGCGGAGGCCGGATTTGGACGTGCCGACCCACACATTGCCGTCCCGGTCCAAATCCATGCACGTGAAGAAGTTGGAAAGTCCGCTTATGCCGCATGCCTCCTTCCAAGTGCGTTCCATGCGATTGTAGAAGAATAGTCCGTTGTTGTACATCAGCCAGATGTTTCCTTGGGCATCCGGATGCAGGTATATACGGTCGGTAAGCCTGTTGATGACATGCAGGAAACGTGTCTCTTGCGACACGAACTCGGCCGAAGAGTAGTCCCAGTAGCGAATCAGTCCGCTTTCATATACAATCCAACAGAGGTTCTTGTATTGCGTCATTTCCACCGGTACGCCGTATTTCCGGGTAAATTCACTGCCACCATCCTCTATGGTGCGCAAACGCCCCTGTTCCACGTCGTAGAAGGAGACGGTATTGTCTTCGGTCACGAACCAATAATTCTTGTAATCGTCTATGAACAGGTTCTTCAGCCGCCGGTTTATTCCCATGGAAGCCAACACCTCGGAGACGGAATAATCATATTGCCCGCTCTTCATGTCGAGCAAAAGCAGGTAGCCCAACTCTTTGAGCCACATCCGTCCTTCGCGGTCGTAATACTCTTTGGGCGGACGGTCGTATGCCCAAATGTATTTACGTGTCTTGTCATATGGGAATCGGTCGAACGTGGCACCGTTGTAAATGTTCAGAATGAAACCAGTCTTGATGGCGATGCAACCTTCTTCCGTCATCGTCAGGCTGCGGATTTGTCCGTCCGAAAGTCCGTCCGAAGCATCAATAAGACGGAATTTGTATTGACGGTCTTGTGCGTGGAGGCACGAGGCCAACAATAGGAACAACATCGGAACGACTGTCCTTATGGCACGCTTTCCTGCTTTTCGTTTTACGGTATCCATGGCTTTTCTTTCAAATAACAAATGATGATTAGACAAAGATAGGCAATCGGCACCACTTGACGTAGGATATTTTGGTTCAAAATATAGGTTGTTTTGTTGCATTGTGCTGAATCGGCCGTCTTTTTCGGACATTTTCCCACACGCCGTGGCTAGAAAAACATCCTTCAGGCGCATTTGGTTCAGAACGACATAAAAGATGCTTTTTTTCATCCGTCCCCGTACGGTATTTACCTGCTAACTTTGCCACGGTTCATTAAAAACATTTACCATGAAGAAAAGATACTTGATAGTCATGACGCTGTGCAGTTCGTTATGGCTGAATGCACAAAACTTCATCCATCCCGGCATGTTGCATACGCAGGCCGACCTGGACCGGACAAAAGCCAAGGTAGAAGCCGGCGAGGAGCCTTGGGCTTCCGCTTACAGGAAACTACTGACCAGCCCGCATGTCAGTTTGGACTGGAAGGCTGCTCCGGTCGAGAAAATCGTACGCGGAGGCCGGACGATTTGGGAACCCGACCCGGACAATTACCAGTTGGCTTACCGGGATGCCGCCACGGCTTACCAATGTGCGTTGGTCTGGCACATATCCGGCGATAAGGCGTATGCAGACAAGTCCGTCCAAATCCTTAATGCTTGGGCCAAGACCTGCAAGAAGGTGAGCGGAGACACGAATGCCTGTCTGGCA
>ERZ1027013.439-NODE-439-length-16100-cov-15.590589_pt1 | contig 16100 bp, 20 predicted proteins | sample MGYA00519446_ERZ1027013 | MGnify/ENA primary metagenome ERZ1027013 (study PRJEB26926, sample SAMN06164699) | human gut metagenome | biome: ENVO:00009003; feature: ENVO:2100002; material: ENVO:00002003 | host: Homo sapiens | place: USA | collected 2012 ... | reverse complement strand
CTGCCTTTCCAAACACCGTCGGCACTTCGAGCTTTAAAATTTCCGCGCCTTGTATATCGTTTTAAGGGCAAGTAAAGAAGAAACTATGAAGCGAGCTATCGAACGCTCAAAGTTAGACAGAGAAACAAATATTGAATTAGTTGAAACAATGTGGAAGCAATTTTCCAATTTGGGAATCTATGAATTAAATGTTATAGATACAACTACGCATTCAATCAAAGATACTGTTTCCGCAGTACAAGAAAAAATCGCAAGTAAGCGCACCACTCTTGTGGAAGAAAGCGAACTTACTCATGTTGCGGCTCCTGATAATCCCACGAAAGAGTTTGAGAACCGGCAAGAGCGTTTTGCACTATATCGAGCAATGCAACAGTTAGATGCCGAAACTCGTGAAGTAATCCATCTGCGATTAGCCGGTGATTTCTCTTTCCGTGACATCGGTGACATTCTTGGGCACAGCGAAGTATGGGCTCGAGTGCGCTTTTATCGTGGTAAGGAAAAACTTGTAAAGATTATCGGAGGTGATAACAATGCGTGAAACCAATCTTGACTGCTGCGTAGTCAGGGATTTACTCCCATCCTATCTTGGAGAATTGACCGAGACAGAGACCTCTGCTATGGTCAGAGAACACATTGAGCATTGTGCGGCCTGCCGCCAGCTTGAAGAGGATATGCGCAGGCAGGTTCCTATTGAAAAAGCGCCACAGCGTGCACTTAGATTTTTAAAGCGTGTTAAACGCACTCGCTTAATAGCGGCAATTCTTTCCGCACTTGTTGCCCTGTTTTGTATAGGGTGGCTCTATGATTTGGAGTTTCATTATGCCAATACAGAAGCCGGTAGGCTGGAAGCGGTATGTGACTATATTCCTTCACCGGAAGGCAACACTATTTCCGGTGTGGAAGCAGGAACTCCGGTTCGTGCAGTCTCGTGGCAAACAATAGACAATCACCTGCTGATCTTTTTCGCAGCTGATAACGAGGAAAATGTTCATGGTGTTATGCATCTTTACTCTGTTAATCCTGTTCAAATTTTATTCCTCCTCTGTGACTTCCATAAAAAGTATATCCTATGCGTTCTTAAGCTAGCTGCTGTTAGTGCTTCTCATTGCACCCTGGTTATAAAAGCCATACTCACAAACCTCTTCACCAAAACTCTTTACATCTCTAATATAGAACTCTATCTAGCGAACTTTTAGAAAAGATATAAAACATCAGAGTATGGACAGTTGCGGATGTACTTCAGAAAAGATTAGATGTCTAAAAAGCTTGTAGTTAAAGCTTTTTAGACATCTAAATCTAGGTACTAAAACAATTCATCCAGTAAAATATAATATTTTATTTTCTCCCAATCAGGCTTGATCCCCAGTAAGTCAAAAAATAGCTCGACATACTGTTCTTCCCCGATATCCTCCCTGATCGACCGGACGCAGAAGGCAATGTCATACCACTTGTCCGCCCTGCCGCTTCTCCCAAGATCAATAAAGCCACTTACTTTGCCATCTTTCACAAAGATGTTGCTGTCTCCCAGGTCGCCGTGGGAAAAGACAAGTTCCTCTTCGGGCTTTTCCGTCTTTAAAAAATCATACAGCTCGCGCGGATCTTTAAATGGAGTGTCTTCTTCCCAGTTTTCGCAATCCACATCGGCCAGATCGTTATTCAGTAAGTAATCCAATTCGGCTAAGCGGCTGTCTAAGCTATTCGTATAGGGACAATCCGATATGTCGATGGAGTGAAAGAGCCTGATGCACTCCGCATACAGCTCGATAATCTTTTCAGGGCTTTGTTCATCTTCATACTCTTCCGAGCAAAGGACGCCATCGGCCTCACTCATGAGCAGATTGCTCCAGCCATCATGCCGTTCAAAGTGCAGGACCTTTGGAACAGGCAGCTTTCCTTCCAGCCATAGCATCATGTCCTTTTCCCGTTCCACATCATAGGTGGTCCCTTTATACCGGCTGTCCGTCATTTTTAAATATAGGTTTTCATTTTCTCCCACCAGCTTATATACCTTAGCAGGAGACATTCCTTCCGTATCTTTTACGCAGCGGTATTTTTCGATCAGTTTTTTCAATTCCGGTGATATTCTCATTTTAGCCATTTATTATTTCCTTCCTCTTTTCTACAGTATTTAAAGATACCCCAAGAAGCTAATTATAACAAGACGAACTCCAATTCACTGTTCCTTGCATTCTAAAACCTTAAATACCAGAAAACAGCTTTTTCAAAGTTGTTTTCAAAGTTGGCGTATAACATAGTATCGACGGAGCCGATTTTGAAACCACAATTATGATAGAATTTACAAGCTATAAGGTTATTGTCCTGGGTTTCAAGCATTAGTCCATGCAAGTTTTTATGCTTTGCCCATTCTATAGATATATTGATAAGCGCGCTGCCTATGCCTTGCCCCCTGAAATCCTTACATACGGCGATATCTTCTATATAAGCGTACCGGTTCCAATTTTTTCGCAGTTTAACTTTTCCGACGCATTTATCGTCTTGGTAGTAAAGATATATTATCTTATCAGTATTGTCAATATATTCAAGGCAATCTGCCTCCTCATCCTCTTCATCCTCTTCGTCTTGGTAGCTTTTTAAATATGGCGCTTCATAGAGTAATTCTGTAAAGGTCCAATTCTCGTTTTCATACCTCGGTATAATCTTACCTATCACCTCAAATGGTTCGCTGGGTTTATCGATATCTTTCAGGTGCCCTGCTTTCATTTCTGTAATCACTGTTCCCGCCTCTCTTCTATATCAGCGGCATATGTGCTATCCAGGCAGCCGGTTTTACCAGTGTATTTTTTATACATGTCCCTGGTATATTTTGTTATATTCCTATCATACTCCGGATAGGCATAATGAAGCCTTTCCGCCACCTCACCGGATACCGCCCTGAACAATTGATGGCATAGAAATAATGCTTCCCATATGTTTTCATAGGAATCCATCCGGTAGGTGGACAAAAGTTTCTCCCACAAATCCTCGGATATATACCTTTCAATAAACTTATAGTTCTTGCCTACACTTAATTTAAAGCCTGTTTCGATGCCGACCTTCCATGATATCATTCTCAGCAGCTCATGGCGAACAATCTGATTAAAATGATCAATAGCAAATAAAATTTCCTTACGGCACAATCCTTTAATAACATAAGGTGTTACATTCCAAAATTCATTGCAGCAATCATCATACTCCCTTGCGCTTGGCTTTCTTATATGATAATGATAAAAGTCATCTGTGTGCATATGCACAGACTTTTCCAAATCTGATTCTTTTGCAACAGCAGATGCCGTTGTAGTTTTTCCTGTCCCCGGCGCACCTGTGATTACAATAATTCTACCTTGATTCATCTATATTTTACCTCCACAAATTCCGATTTGTTGATAACTCATTATATCATAAATTTATCCACTATATCATAAATCTATCCACTTTTCAATCTATATCACGCAATTAACTTGGAAAGGAACACCGCCGAGCAATGGGTTATCTCGGCGGTCACTCTTTTACTCGTTGTCCGCTCCATACGATACCGACGACGGAATTCCGTTATCATTTAGATTTTTCTCGATATCCTTCACCGGAAGTGAGGAAAAATACGCTTCTCTTCCCTCTTTTATTATAAGCTCGTGGCACGGCTTGTTTCCGGCGTTGTCGGGAATGCGCGCGTCCATTATGTTCACGGCTATCATCTCGGGAGTAATGGCGGCTCTCCCTCCGGCTTGACCTACGCACACCACCGCGTCGGGTCTGTATTGCTCCACCGCTTTTTTAAGAACCTCTCCTGCCTTTCCAAACACCGTCGGCACTTCGAGCTTTAAAATTTCCGCGCCTTGTATTTCGTTTTTCATCATTTTTACGGCTTCTCCCGCAGGATTGATTTTCTCTCCCCCGAACGGGTCAAAGCCTGTGAACAGTATTCTCATTTTATCATGCCTTTCTTTGTCTGTATTCTCTCAAAATCTCGCGGCACCTGTTTTGAAGCCACTCTGTTGTCTCAGTATCGTTTTCGACAGCGTTTTCGTATATTTCCGTCAGCCCTATCCGCAGCTCATAGCATAAAATTCGCTCGGTATATCTCGGCAGGTGAGAGTATTTTCTCTCCCAATACGCCGCAGTTTTTTCCATGCACATGAGCCATGTCCGCCAAAAATACGCGGTCGCGATGTCGTAAAGAAAGTCCCCGTAAGCCGCGCAGTCCCAGTCTATAACGCCACTTATCCTCGATTTTTTGCCTACGATAACATTATTCGAGCCGAAATCCCCGTGGAACAGCGCTCTTTCTTCCGGGCAATAAGATATAAGCTCACGATATGCCGCGAGAAGCTCGTCGATGAGTGAGAGGTTAACATAGCTCCTGCTTACCGCCGTCCAGTCTCTCTCGAATACCTCCGCAAGATATTCTCTCCAGCTGTAAAACGGAGCGTTTCCCGTATCGCTGTCAAACACGCCGCAGCCGGAAGTGCCTGATATATCGGTTCGCGATATTGCTTCGGTTACATCCGTAATATCGCCGAGCAGTCGCACAACCGTTTCTTCATCGGAGTCCTCATATGTAATCCCGTCCGCTTTTACGCTGATGCAGAAGTAGTGCGTGCCGTCAAAGTTGCCTGTTTCAACAACCTCTGGAATAGGAACTCTATCCGAGCGGAAGTGCTCATAGGCGTATTTGTCTTTTTTGAAGCCTTCCATATTTGAATTTATGCGCACGACATATTCTCTGCCGCCACGCGAAAACCAATACGCCTGTGACTCCTGCCCTTCTTTTATCGGAAAAAGCCTTATATCCTCACCGTACTTTCGGCTTAAAAACTCTGTGATGCTTTCTTTTGAATAATCGCTTTTCATGTTCCGCTCTCTCTTTTAGCTCTGTCTGAGGATAATATACCACAAAAAAGCAAAAAAATCTAAGACAACAACGCTGCCCTACTTGCGATTTTTTCTTGTACTGCGGAAACAGTTTCTTGAATGGAATAATTGGTCGTATCTACAACATTCGATTCATATATTCCCAGATTGCAAAATTGCTCCCACATGGTTTCTACCAATTCGATATTTGTCTTTCGGTCTAACTTTGAGCGTTCAACAGCTCGCTTCAAGGTTTCTTCCTTACTTGCCCTTAAAATAATATAATGCACCTCATAATGTTCCCGAACAAGACTTTGCCACGGCTTTAAAAACCACGGTCCGATAATACCGTCAACAATTACATCATATCCACCACGAGCATATCGCTTCGCAGCTTCTAAACGCTTCCATCTACTATCAAACTTCTTTTTCTCATATCCATAATTAAATCCCATTATTAACCTCCTGTAGATTCAATTTGCAAAATTCACCATGCAAACTAAAATCAGGAGGAGATCGACAACGAGAATCTCTGGGTTGTTTTCCATCCCCAGAAACAAAAATGCCAGCTGATCTTAAGGACCAACTGGCATTTTTATTCGCGCACAAAGAAAACGCATTATTAAGATTTTATAAGTACAACAAGTATACCAAGCACAATTCGATACCAACCAAACACCTTAAAATCATGTTTTTTGATAAAGTTCATTAGGAATTTAATTACTAAGACAGATACCGCAAATGCCACAGCCATACCGAGAACAAGAGCGAGCAGTTCTGCACTTGTAAATTCAAACCCGAATTTTAACAGCTTAAAAGCACTTGCTCCAAGCATAGTAGGTACTGCGAGGAAAAAAGTAAACTCTGCTGCTGCCACTCGTGAAACTCCTATGAGTAAAGCACCTATAATCGTTGCTCCCGACCGTGATGTGCCGGGTATAAGTGATAACACTTGAAATGCCCCTATCAAGATTGCTGTTTTATAGCTGATGTCAGAAAGTGCCATAGTAGTAGGAGTACGCTTTTTATTCCAATTTTCTATGAGAATGAATAACAAACCATAAAAGATTAACATGATTGAAATCACAATGGGGGTTTGGAGGTAAGCATCCAAATAATCATCAAATAGAATCCCCATAATAGCTGACGGTACACAAGCTACCGCAACCTTGAACCACAACGAGAAAGTATCCTTTTTAACAATTGACTGTGCTTTGTTCTTAAATTGAAAGGGAAACATCTTGTTCCAAAACATTACAACCACTGCGAGTATAGCTCCAAGTTGAATAACAACAAAAAACATTTCTTTAAATGCTTCGCTCATATTAAGTGTGATAAATTCGTCCACAAGAATCATATGTCCTGTGCTGCTGATAGGTAGCCACTCAGTAATACCCTCAACAATTCCAAGAAAAATAACTTTTAAAATTTCTATAAAATCAAGTACCATTATTTCAAATCCTCCTTTTTAAAATGATGAAAGGTCATAAGAAAACCAACTGCTGATACAAGAATAATAATAGATACAGACAGCAGTGTAGGATAGCCGGTACTCTGAAGTTTACCCTGCACCAAGAAATAGGTGGCTGTCCACGGATACAACGCTCCCCATTCTTGATTTGAAAGTGCGGCACTTCCCATGACAATCACGGCAGAGCCAATCATCGGGGCGACAAATCCTTTTGTTTTCATAGCAACAAACACAAAAGGAGAAACTGTTAAAAACATCAGGATACTGCCAAACAAAAACTTGGGGAGCCATACTATTGCCACTAGTAAGCTATATCCCTCCAATGTAAAGACAGCGTCATATAGCCCACAAACGATAAATATACCTGCCCATGTTACAAGGGTTAGCATAACAATCCAAAGAAGCAGGGTGCAAAATTTTCCAATTAATAGTTTTGTCCTTGAAATGGGTATGGGCAATATGGTTTTGAGGGTGCTTTCTGTGTACTCTCTGCTAAACAAGTAAGCTGCAATTGCCACATATATCATAATGTTTACCAGCAGCATGATATACAGTACACTGTCGCTGTATATGTCAGACAAGGTAAAGATAATCTCCGGCTTATCAAAATGTGTTTGCAAGGCTTCTATTAACATCAAAAGTGGGGTAGATAATACCCCTGCCACACTAATTAGCACCATTTTTGAACGCTTTAGTTTTAATAATTCACAAGAAATAAGATTAAGCAATACCGCCACCTCCAATCAGTTTAGAAAAGTAGTCCTCTAAGTTTTCCTCACTATCATTTATCCTTGTCACGAGCAGTCCATTTCGTGCAAATTCTCGATTGATTTCTCCAACACTTTGGCTAAAGTCATAAATTCTCACCGTACCGTCCTGCACTGTAAAATCCGTCATGTGGTAGTGGTTTTCTAAAATCTTTCCGGCTATCTCACTGTCAGATAAATCAAATTGAATGTATTTTCGATTCCTTTTGTGAAGCTCGGATATATTCACTTCCTCTACTAAATGCCCCTCGTGCATAACGCCGATAATATCTGCTATCTGTTCAATCTCGCTTAAAACATGGCTTGAGATAAAAATGGTAATGCCATGATTGTGACTAAGTTCAGATAAAAATGAGCGTATTTCAACTATTCCAATGGGGTCAAGTCCGTTAATCGGTTCGTCAAGTATTAAAAGCTCCGGCTCGTGCATAATGGCGGCGGCAATACCAAGCCGTTGCTTCATTCCGAGGGAATAATCGGAAAAGACTTTTCTTTTCTCCTTATGCAGCCCCACAACTTCAAGAGCTTTTTCTACTCCACTTTTAGATACTCCCCCTCGCAGTTTAGCGAGAATTTGCAAATTCTCATACCCTGTTAAATTACTGTAAAATCCCGGTGTTTCGATAATAGAGCCTACTTTGCTATAAAGGGTATGGATATTTTCCTTATAGTTTGTGCCAAACAAGCGTACCGTTCCCTCCGTTGGGAAAGCAAGCTGCAACATCATTTTCATTGCTGTGGTTTTGCCTGCTCCGTTTCTGCCGAGCAAACCATAAATTTTGCCCTTTGGCACATGAAGATTTACCTTATCGACAACGGTGGCTGTTCCGTATCGCTTCGTAAGATTTTCTGTTTCAATGATATAATCCATATTTGATTCTCCTTTCCGTGGGTTGCTGTTCTTGTTTTCGCTGACCACAATCTTATTATCCACGAGTATTGCATAGAAGCCAAGAAATCTACCGTCACAATGCCGACACAATAGATGTCAGCACGAAAAAAGCTCCGACACTTATCGTGTCAGAGCCTATTTTAAAGGGTTTATGGCATTTTACTTTGTTTGGGTTTGCTTTATCCAGACAAATATTTTAGCAACAAATAGCAGAAACATAAGGGCGGTTACATAGGGTTGTCTTGCCGCAGCGAAGAAGCAGATAAAAAGCGTACTCAGCACGAGAGAGCATTTTGTGATTATGTTGCTCCATGATTCCTTTTCAAAACAAACACACATCAGTTTCGCTATCCCAAGTGCAATCAAAACAATAAAAACAATCCAATAGATTGCAAGATATATTGGGGTAGTGTCTGTAAATGAAAGTAGATTGACAGAATAAATATATCCGTCAACAAGGTGACCATACAACGGCAAAAGTATAAAAGTAACCGCCATCATATCTAATATTCCATAAATGAAACTGTAAATTTTTTTCAAGTTGGAACGATTTTCAGTTTCGGCAAGTGTAATCAGTTCTTCGCCCGATAGCAGTTCATCTATGGTCACAGAAAAGAATTTAGAAATACACTTGAGCGACTCAATGTTAGGGTAACCCTTGCCGCTTTCCCATTTTGAAATGGCTGTTCTTGATACATATAATTGCTCCGCAAGTTGTTCCTGCGTTAAGTTCTTTCCAGTCCTAAGCTGTTGTAGCTTTTCATTAAATTCCATGATTCTCCTCCTGTTTGTTCCTTGTTTTCATACGTCCATCAACGGGTTTTTCTGCATCTTTTGGTATCATCCATGCACGACCAAATTTTTCAGTTCCGTCAATGCGATTTTCCTCACATAATTTTTGTATCCGTCTTTCCGATATGCCCCATTTTTCAGAAGCGGCTTTCACAGAAATGTAATTCATAATATCAACTTCCTTTCGCAAAGAGTATATAATTATTATATACGGAATGACGAATAATAGCAAGTTTCTCTCCACTAATACGAAATTATACACTACTAAACATAAAATCATACTTCGTTCAAATATCATCACCCGAAATGTACAATGATATAGGATGATATTAAAATGTACCAAGATGAAAGAAAACTTGATTTTAAGCCGTTAGGTATAGCGATAAAAAAAGCTCGGGAAGCAAAAGGGTGGACACAGGAATATCTTGCCCAACTGGTAGACCTTACGCCACGCTCTATTATGTATATAGAGAACAGGGGGCAGCACCCAAGGCTTAACAAATTTTATCTCATTACTACCTTGCTTGACATCTCTGTAGACCAGTTCTTTTTTCCATGCAATGAAGATGGCGACAACAATCGCCGCAAACAAGTTGATGTACTGTTGAATGATATGGAAGAAAAGGAGCTTATCGTTCAACAGCTCGCTTCAAGGTTTCTTCCTTACTTGCCCTTAAAATAATATAATGCACCTCATAATGTTCCCGAACAAGACTTTGCCACGGCTTTAAAAACCACGGTCCGATAATACCGTCAACAATTACATCATATCCACCACGAGCATATCGCTTCGCAGCTTCTAAAAAGGCTTCAATAACAACTAAATTTTGTTCGTTGGACTCTGGTAAATGCGGCGGTATTGCTCCTTTGCTTAAATAATGGAAAAAGTCGTCTGTGTGCATATGCACAGATTTATCCATGTTCGATTCTTTTGCGACAATCGACGCAATTGTTGTCTTTCCTGTTCCCGGCGAACCTGTAATCACAATAATTCTTCCTTGGTTCATTTTCACTCCTCCTATTTCGATTTGCTGTTCTCTATTTCTTTTTCCGTCCCCGCTGTGGGTTTGGATTTTTCGGCAAGTCCAACTTCTCCGCAATCTATTTTAGCCGCTTCTTTTCTTCTTCAAACAGTTTATTATACCCCAAAACCATAAATCAGCAAACGCAAAAACCGTTACCAAAGAAAATGCCGCCTGCCTTTTTTGCTAAACCTAAAGAGGCTAAGTTAGAAGTGGACGCACTATACAAAGGAATACTACCATTTCGTCTAACTGCTTCTGCCCATTCTGCAAGTGTGTGGAATGCATACCCTTTTCTTCTGTAAAGTTCAGCCGTTTCAATTCCCGCTTCCTCTGCCTCAAGAATAATCCGAACACTACGACAAATAGATACGACTTGAGAATCTTCCAAATAAGCAGCGCAAAAGGGAACATCCAGCAACTCTTCAGGTAGCCAGGGAAAATAGTGGCTCATCTGAGGCTCAATGTTGTCTTTAGTGAGTAAGCAGGCTTTTAACTTTGGCTGTTCAGGAAGCCAAAAACAAGCATCTTCTGAAATCTTACTTTCTCCTAATAGTTGCCGATATTCTTTATCATAAATAGGTGATTCATTCGGCAGCATCAGTACTGGCTCTCTGTTGGTAATTGATTGTAGTTTTTCTCTTAATTCTTTCGGTACATCAGCGCGAAAATAAGCATGTGGTTTTTCGTAAAGTGGTCTTGTCAAATAGAAGCGGGGAGCCGGCTGTGAAGTGGAGTCCCATGGTTCCCTTATAGTCATAAGTTCGTTCTTTTCATTCATTGTAAACAGTGCTTCTACATGAAGCTGCATATAGTACGAGTTGCTTTTTCCCATTTTCTAATATTCTCCTACATTTATTTCTCTGCCTGTTCAATCATTTTCTTTACTAACCGCTGAAACAGGTCGGCGGTTTCCTCGTCCATCGGTGCAAGCTGTCCGATCTGTCCGGCTATCATCGCCGTTACATCGTCAATGGAAAGCGGTTTTTGTTTCTGTTCCGCCAGTGCGTCCCGCATGGCTTGGAACATAGCGGCGGTCACAGCTTCCCCCGGCTGTTCCCCGTTGTCAATATCTTTCTTAATATCCCGCAGGATAGCCAGGAACACATTTTTGATTTTTTCAATCTCTGCTTCATGTTCCCCCATCTTTTGGGCGTTCAAAAGCTGTAAATCCTGCTTTGCTTCCGCCCGGTGTTCCGGGTGTTCTTTCATCAGGTCGGACAGGGAAGCCGTTGCCATCTCGATAAGCTGGTTTCGTGCCATTATCCCCTTTGCCGCCGTGTCCTGAAAATAAATCCGTATCAAATCTATCAGCTTGGGAAAATTCCTGTGTTCCAACAGGCGATTGAGGATTTGCACATCAACAGCACCCGTCACAAGCCCTCTTACGGCTCCCTCTGACAAGCCTAATTCAGAAATATCGTAGCTTTTACGAACGCTCACGGTGGACAAGCCCAGTATGTAGTCTGTCGATACCTTAAATTCCTTTGCCACACCTATGAGAATATCACTGCTTACCGTTCTTGTTTCGCCGCTGACAATGCGGCTCAACTGGGAAGCGGAAACGCCTATCTTCTCCGCAAGTTCCTTTTGTGTGATGTGGTTCCCGTTGCATAAATCGGAAATCCGCTGTCCGGGTGTTCCGGGTAAAGCCATAAACACGCACCTCCTCCGCATACTTCCATTATACAGAATGATTGCAAAAATGCAATTTCCAAAGTGTAAACTTCATCAAAATGCAATTCTCGCAATATTCCGGGAATTGCATTTTTTTCGTGTAGACTTAGGGTAGTTCATCGATGGACAGCACCTTGAAAACAGAATGACCGTCCGAAAAGAGAATACCACGGCTGGGGAAGCACCGCCAGGAGCCGGACTTTTGGACACTTTGTCCAGAGGTCACTTCGGGACAAAACGTCCCGAAGCTGCGGGGAGCGTGCCAACGCCGGAACACGCCGCAGGAATGGGGCAGGAAACCTTTTCGGGGAGAACGGCAATGGAAAGCAAAATGGAGGGAACGCATGAGAGATAACCCCTATAAAGACTTGCCGCCGCTGGAACGCAGGCCGGACGGTTCCCTTTACCGCATGACACCGGCGCAGAAGAAACAGGCGGCCAGCCTGATACGCCGGGAGTGCTGTTGCTGTGAGGACGGCAACTGCATTGTCCTTGACGATGGGGACGCCTGCACCTGCCCGCAGACGGTTTCTTTCTCGGTCTGCTGTAAGTGGTTCCGCTGGGCGGTCTTGCCGCTGGACGGGACGCTGAAAGCGGAGATTTTCCGGGATAAGGACATGAAACGCTGTGCGGTTTGCGGCGGCGTGTTCGTCCCCAAATCCAACCGGGCTAAATACTGCCCGGACTGCGCCGCCAGAGTTCACAGGCGGCAGAAAACAGAAAGTGAACGGAAAAGGAGGTCTGCTGTGGACAGTTAGGAGCGGAAAAGCCTTGATTTATAAGGCTTCGCAGGCCCCAAACCGGGGCAGGTGGTATAAAGTATCGCCCGCCCCGGAAAACGGGCTTCTAACCGTCCACAAAACACGATATGACAAACACGATTTACATTCACCAGCCGGAACAGGCGTTCAGCTTCACCCGGCTCCCGAATTTTCTCTTTGAAGCCCCTACATTCAAGCCCCTGTCCAACGAGGCAAAGGTTCTGTACGCCTTTATCCTGCGCCGGACAGAGTTGTCCCGCAAGAATGGGTGGGCGGATGACTGCGGACGGATTTTCCTGTATTACCCTATCTGTGAAGTGGTTGACCTGCTCCACTGTGGGCGGCAGAAAGCGGTGAACACCCTGCGGGAATTGCAGTATGCGGGGCTGGTGGAGATCCAGAAGCAGGGATGTGGAAAACCCAACCGCATTTTCCCAAAATCCTATGAAGCGGTTTCAAACACCGACTTCAAGAAATCCCGTTCTGGTACGCCGGAGGACTGAAAACCGTACCCATGAAGTACGGAAATCATTCCTGAGAAGTACGAAAATCGGACGGTATATAGAAATACAAAGATAAAAAGATTGATTTATATTCTATCCATTCCAATCCTATCCGAGCTATTTTCTGCGGGATTTTCCCTGTGGAAAACCCCGGATGGGAAAGGAATGGGGAAAGGAGCAGAATGGCACAGCACGCAATTTTGCGGTTTGAGAAACACAAGGGCAACCCGGCAAGGCCGCTGGAAGCCCATCACGAACGGCAGAAAGAACAATACGCCAGCAACCCCGACATTGACACCAGCCGTAGTAAATATAACTTCCATATCGTCAAGCCGGAGGGACGCTATTACCACTTCATTCAGAGCCGGATTGAGCAGGCCGGGTGCCGAACCCGCAAGGACAGCACACGGTTTGTCGATACGCTGATAACCGCCAGCCCGGAGTTTTTCAAGGGGAAATCCCCAAAGGAGATACAGGCGTTCTTCCAGCGGGCGGCGGACTTCCTCACCCACCGGGTAGGCCGGGAAAATATCGTGTCGGCGGTGGTACACATGGACGAGAAAACGCCCCACCTGCATTTGACCTTTGTCCCGCTGACAAAGGACAATCGCCTGTGTGCAAAGGAGATTATCGGAAACCGGGCAAACCTGACGAAGTGGCAGGACGATTTTCATGCCTACATGGTGGAGAAATACCCCGACTTGGAGCGTGGGGAGAGTGCCAACAGGACAGGCCGGAAGCATATCCCCACCCGGCTTTTCAAACAGGCGGTTTCCCTCTCCCGGCAGGCCAGAGCCATTGAAGCCACGCTGGACGGCATTAACCCGCTGAACGCCGGGAAGAAAAAAGAGGAAGCCCTCTCCATGCTGAAAAAGTGGTTCCCGCAGATGGAGAACTTCTCCGGGCAACTGAAAAAGTACAAGGTCACAATCAATGACCTGCTGGCAGAAAATGAGAAGCTGGAAGCACGAGCCAGAGCCAGCGAGAGCGGCAAAATCAAAGACCGCATGGAACAGGCGAAGCTGGAAAGCGAACTGCACGATATGCAAAGGCTGGTTGACCGTATCCCGCCGGATATACTGGTGGAACTGAAACGGCAGCGGCAGCATGGAAAGGAAAGGTGATTTTATAAGTACCAATATCAGATACAAAAAGGAAACAGAAGTCGTGACTTTTCAGGGAAAGGAAATCACGCTGGAAAACCTCTCCCCGGGGTTCACGCCGGAGCAGGAAGCGGCCAAACGCCGGGAACTGGAGCAGCAGCTTTATGAGGTGTTCCGCAAATACGCCGATAAGCGGCAGAAAGAGGAAGCCGGGGCATAAGGTTTCCCGAAGCCATCGTTGATTTGCGGGGCTGCTGGCGGTATAATAAAACTGTCAGCAGCTCCGTTTCTTTTTTAAGAAAAGGAGCGACAAAATGAATAACAGGATAGACGCGATCTATGCAAGGCAATCGGTAGACAAAAAGGACAGCATTTCCATTGAAAGCCAGATTGAGTTTTGCAAATACGAATTGAAAGGCGGGAACTGCAAGGAATACACAGACAAAGGGTACAGCGGCAAGAACACAGACCGCCCGAAGTTTCAGGAACTGGTGCGGGATATTAAGCGGGGCTTGATTGCAAAGGTCATTGTTTACAAACTTGACCGTATCAGCCGTTCCATTTTGGATTTCGCAAACATGATGGAACTGTTCCAGCAGTACGATGTGGAATTTGTGTCCTCTACGGAAAAGTTTGATACCTCTACCCCGATGGGGCGGGCTATGCTGAATATCTGTATTGTGTTCGCCCAGCTTGAACGGGAAACGATACAGAAGCGGGTGACGGACGCTTACTACTCCCGCAGTCAGCGGGGCTTCAAGATGGGCGGGAAAGCCCCCTACGGCTTCCACACCGAGCCTATCAAAATGGACGGTATCAACACAAAGAAGCTGGTGGTAAACCCGGACGAAGCGGCCAATATCCGGCTGATATTTGAGATGTACGCCCAGCCCACAACCTCTTACGGGGACATTACCCGGTACTTTGCGGAACAGGGGATTTTGTTCTACGGCAAGGAACTGATACGCCCCACGCTGGCGCAAATGCTCCGCAATCCCGTCTATGTGCAGGCGGACTTGGATGTGTACGAATTTTTCAAAAGTCAGGGTACGGTTATTGTCAATGACGCCGCCGACTTTACGGGGACAAACGGCTGTTATCTGTATCAGGGGCGGGATGTGAAGCCCAGCAAGAAAAACGACTTGAAAGACCAAATGCTGGTGCTGGCTCCCCATGAGGGCATTGTTCCGGCGGATATATGGCTGGCTTGCCGCAAGAAGCTGATGAACAACATGAAAATCCAGTCCGCCCGAAAAGCCACCCACACATGGCTGGCGGGGAAAATCAAGTGCGGGAACTGCGGATATGCGCTTATGAGTATCTTCAATCCGTCCGGCAGGCAATATCTCCGCTGTACGAAACGGCTGGACAATAAAAGCTGTCCGGGCTGTGGGAAAATCATCACTTCCGAACTGGAAGCGGTGGTTTACCAGCAGATGGTGAAGAAGCTGGAAAAGCACAAGACGCTGACGGGCAGGAAGAAAGCGGCAAAGGCCAATCCCAAAATCGCCGCCCTGCAAGTAGAGCTTCTCCATGTGGACAGCGAGATTGAAAAGCTGGTGGACAGTCTGACGGGCGCGAACAATGTCCTGCTCTCCTATGTGAATGTGAAGATAGCGGAACTGGACGGGCGCAAGCAGGAACTTGTGAAGCAGATAGCCGAGCTGACGGTGGAAACCATCAGCCCGGGACAGGTCAACCAGATTTCCGGCTACCTCGACACATGGGACGATGTATCCTTTGACGACAAGCGGCGGGTGGTGGATTTGATGATTACCACCGTTGCCGCCACAAGCGACAGCTTGAACATTACATGGAAAATCTGACGGGCGGTAATCCTCCCGTCAGACCGTTACCCTGTGTAGTCCCTTGTAAACTGTACTTTCTTGTGGTTCAAAACGCAATCTAAAACTCAATGGATTTTGCTATTTCTAACACTTGGCTTTCCGACACGGAATTCGATTCAAGTTCAACGGCAACAAAGCATTCTTTCTCGTTGTTATAAGAGAGGATGCCCCAGTTGTTCACAGGCTCAGCGTTTGCACCATCCTGATAAACTACTGTTGTAAGTGCAGTCGTTCCATATTTGTTTGTTTTAACCACATCATACCTGCTGTCTGTATCAAATCTGTAGACCGACCCAAGCCGAAGTGCAGAATATACGACCTGCACGGAATCTTTATCTCCCTCGTATGGTTCATAATTGCTGTAACCAATTGCACCGATAAGTGTGTGATCACTATCATAAATGTCATACACGGTGT
>ERZ1027013.423-NODE-423-length-16455-cov-8.168354_pt1 | contig 16455 bp, 15 predicted proteins | sample MGYA00519446_ERZ1027013 | MGnify/ENA primary metagenome ERZ1027013 (study PRJEB26926, sample SAMN06164699) | human gut metagenome | biome: ENVO:00009003; feature: ENVO:2100002; material: ENVO:00002003 | host: Homo sapiens | place: USA | collected 2012 ... | reverse complement strand
GTGGCACGCGAGCTGGGTTCAGAACGTCGTGAGACAGTTCGGTCTCTATCTGTTGTGGGCGCAGGAAATTTGCGGAGATCCGACACTAGTACGAGAGGACCGTGTTGGACAGACCCCTGGTGCATCGGTTGTTCCGCCAGGAGCACAGCCGAGTAGCTAAGTCTGGAAGGGATAAGCGCTGAAAGCATCTAAGTGCGAAGCCCACTCCAAGATAAGATTTCCGTATAGGGACGTCAAAGACGATGACGTAGATAGGCCGCAGGTGTACAGGCAGCAATGTCACAGCCGAGCGGTACTAATAGCCCGAAACTTTCGGAAGCGCGAGACGTCGAGGGTAGATAAGGGAGGCAAGGTGAGAGACTCTTTTTTTTTCGTCAAGGATCGAGACATTCAGGCGGTTACAGCGCGGGGGATCCACCTCTACCCATTCCGAACAGAGAAGTTAAGCCCCGCCACGCCGATGGTACTGCGCAAGTGGGAGAGTAGGTAGCCGCCAACTTATAGGAGAGAGAGCCGGAGAGGGAGAACCCCTTCGGCTTTCTCTCTTTTTGTATATAGGCCTCACACCGAGGCAAGGCAGAAGAGACACATGAACGCCCCCAAAGTTCCGAAAAGGTAAAAAGCTGTTCAAAGCGAAACTTTTACCCCTCTCCCCCAGCCTGTACCGCAGCAAAATATAGGGGAGCTGTCCAAAGGACGGAGGGGCAGATGAAACGGTGGGGAAATTATCCGATTATTACGATAAAGAAAATGACCTATGAAAAAAACGATCGAATACATAGCTTTCGATGCCGACGACACGCTTTGGGAGAATGAATTGTATTTTCAAGAATTTGAAAAGGAATTTTGTAATCTCCTCAGTCCCTATCAGATGTCGTCATCTATATCGGAAGATTTATTTAAAGTGGAAATGAAAAATCTCCATATGTATGGCTATGGATTGAAAAGCATGATGCTTAGTATGATTGAGACAATTTGTAAAGTGACGGAAGGAGAAGGAAATATCGGTCTTGTAGACAAAATCATTGAATTAGGTCAAGAGCTTTTGCAAAGGCCGGTTACATTGCTGAATGGAGTAAAAGAGGTTTTATCTGCATTTCAAGGGAAATATAAATTGGTGTTAGCGACTAAGGGAGACCTGTTTGACCAACAAAGAAAAATTGCAAATTCCGGGTTGCAAGAATATTTTACCCATATAGAAATAATGAGCGATAAGAAAAAGGCAGACTATAAAAAGCTACTTGGTAAATTGGAATGTTCCCCTGAGAAATTTCTCATGATAGGAAATTCAATAAAATCCGATATCATTCCTGTATTGGAACTCGGAGGTTATGCCGCTCATGTACCCCATCATGTCATTTGGGCATACGAGCAATATGAGGGAAAGGTAGAATACAGGAACTTTATCCAATTAAATCATATCGAAGATATAACAAATTACCTTTGATGGTGATTTCGATTGAACCTTATTCTTGTACCAAAGCCTTTTTGAAGATAGCTTCGACTTCGTTGGGATAGATACCGCCCTCGTGCACCTTTTCGTCTGCGATGTAAAACGTTGGAACGTAATAGTAATCATATTGGTCTGCAATATCGGGGTGTTCGGTTTCTTCAATGGTTTCGATGACAATGTCTTTATATTCGGGACGTTTTTTCAATTCGTCGATGTAATTGAATGCCCGTTTACAAAATGGGCAACGAGCTTGATAGAATAATTTGATGGGCTTCATTTTCGTAGATTGTTTTTTTATATACAAATATACTTTCTATTTTGGAGTGTAGTATTTTTATTTGTATTATTTTTGCATGAAATGCAAAGTATGAAGATATATGAAACGTTTTTATCAAATGGGTTTAATTGTTGCGGTGATTTCAGTATTATCGTTCGTATCGTGCGGCGTGCACAGTAAAAATTCGTATTTGAAAGAGTTCAAATCGTTTGTGGATAAGGTGGAGAATACCGATTTCGAAACCGAGGCGGATTGGAACGAGGCATTGAAAGAATACGAGCGGTTTACCACAACGTATTATGAAGAGTATAAAGATAAACTGACCGAAGAAGATTTAGTGGAGATTGGGCGCTTGCAGGGACGTTTTATGAAAGCATCGATGACAAGAGGTGCTAAATTTATCGAAAAAAATTTCAATGATGCCATACAGCAGGCATCCGGATTACTCGATGGTCTATTCGAAGAGAATGAAGACGAAGAATAAATTTTAACGTCTTGTTTTTTTATCCCCGGAGCGATCCTTCGGGGCTTTTTTATTAAAAGCCGGTTCGAATAAAAAATTACGGAGATAGACTTTGTTCCCTTGTGATGTTTCTTTGTGTTTGGATATAAGGTGCGATTCAACAGAAAAAATAAGTAAAACTCTTTTTTCTGCACTTACCTTTCACTACTTTTGTAAAGTATGTGAAAATGAAGTGTGACTTGGCGGAATAAAATTCTGTGTTTGTCTTTCGTTATTTTTGCAGAGGAGAGGGGCAGTCCTTTCCAATACATATTAAATTAAAAAGAAGCGTTATGCTTGTCTTGTAGTTTGAAAACGTAGGAAATTTTCGAAACGAGATACAAGGTTAGGCATGGTGGTTCTCACGCATCACGGGCGTGGGCTGCTATCTCATATCTGTATCTCGGGTTTCCTACGACCTTCAAACTGCGGTGTGAGTGTTCAGTTCCACGCTTGAACCGAATAACATTCTATATCTTTCTGATTATCAAATTATACATTCAATACTCATTGTAATTTGATACCACAAAGTTCCCGCGATTTATAAGTTTTTCCGCGAAAACAGCACATGCTATCAACCCATTTTTCTGGTCAAGAAGTGTGTTCTTTTGCATGAAAGCAATTTTGTTCGTCGAAAGCGCTCTAATATCGCAAAATTTAGCGTAATTTTGTAGCAAAATTCAGAGTGGTATGAAGTTGAACAGGATAAAAGATATTCTTGAGCAAAAGGGTATATCACAAACTTGGCTTGCAAAACAAGTTGGCAAGAGTTTCAGTACAATCAATAGTTACGCTTGCAACAGGTACCAGCCGGATTTGGAAACACTTTTAGCGATTTCAAAGATACTTCAAGTAGATTTGAAAGATTTGATAACTGACGAGAAAGAACGCCAATGATATAGATAAACGAATATCAAACTCCGAATTTTGATGAGGTGAACTTCCGATAATAAAATATTATATGAACATGAGCATTAGTCATGAATTATCAGAGGAAGATGTAAAGTTCCGCTATATCAACGATGCCATCACAAGCAAGGGATGGACAAAAGATAGTATTTTCATGGAACAACAAGTGAAATTTACCGATGGTAAAATCAGCTTGCATGGTAATATTGTGCATCGTGAAAAACCAAAGTTTGCTGACTATGTGCTTTATGTGAATAAAGCTACACCAATTGCTATTATTGAAGCAAAAGATACCAAGCATACTGTTTCCTATGGTTTGCAACAGGCAATGGAATACGCAAAAATGCTTGATGTCAAATTTGCGTTCAGCTCCAATGGAGAAGGTTTTGCAGAGCATGATTTTCTAACCGGGAAGGAACGATTTTTCGGTATGGATGAATTTCCAACACGCGAAGAATTGATTGAGCGATATAAAAAAGAGATAAACGAAGGAAACGGGCTTAATGAACAGGAGGAAGCTGCCATTAACCAACCATTGTGCAGTGGACAAAATATTTTTCCTCCAAGATATTATCAACTTAATGCTATAAATCGTACGATCAACGCTATTGCAAAAGGGAAAAACCGTATTTTACTTGTGATGGCTACCGGTACAGGTAAGACATACACTGCGTTTCAAATAGTCTGGAGACTACTTAAGAGTGGATTAAAGAAAAAAGTTCTTTATCTAGCCGACCGCAATATATTGGTAGATCAATCTATTGAACAAGATTTCAAGCCTTTGGAAAAAGTAATCCATAAAATAGATTATTCCAAAGACAAGGATAAATTGAAAGAATTGCTTTCTCATCAAGTGTATTTTGCGCTTTACCAACAGCTTATTGGGCAAAATGATGCGAAAAACTATCAGGAGCTTTTCCCTAATCCGAATTATTTTGATCTCGTAATCATAGACGAATGTCATAGAGGAAGTGCCAAAGATGACAGCAACTGGCGCACTATACTGGATTATTTTTCCTCTGCCACACACATCGGCATGACTGCAACACCCAAAGAGACACGATATCAATCAAGTATTGGATACTTTGGCGAACCTGTTTACACATATAGTCTGAAAAACGGTATAGAAGATGGATTCCTTGCTCCATTTAAAGTCATAAATATTACAACAAATATCGGGGATGAGTGGCGGCCAATCAAAGGTCAAAAGGATATTTACGGCAATGAAATCGAGGATAGAATATACAACAACAGTGACTATGATTATAACATCGTGATTGAAGATCGCCATCGGGAAGTAGCACAAGAAGTAACCAACTATCTCAAAAGCACAGACCGTATGGCAAAAACCATTGTATTTTGTGCTGATGAAGCGCATGCGGAGAGAATGCGAATCGCACTGGTCAATGCCAATGCAGATATGTGCAAAAAGAATCCCGACTATGTAGTCCGCATTACTGGCAGCGATGAATATGGCAAAGGGAAACTAGATTATTTTATTTCTGTTGCATCTAAATATCCGGTAATAGCTACGACCAGTAAATTACTATCAACTGGTGTTGACTGCAAAATGGTCAAACTCATAGTCCTCGACCAACAGATCGGCTCAATGACAGAGTTCAAGCAGATTATAGGACGAGGCACCCGCATTCGTGAAAAAGAAGGGAAAACACATTTTGTAGTAATGGACTTTCGCAATGTGACACGCCTTTTTGCTGATCCGGATTGGGATGGTCCGATAGAGATTGATCCGGATTATCCTCCGAAGCCATGTCCTGTTTGCGGCAAAAATCCTTGTGTCTGTCTAAAACCTACTCCACCTTCGGCATGTCCCATCTGTGGCAAAAATCCTTGTGAGTGCCCGACACCGGTGCCACGACCAAAACCAATTGTGGATAAAAATGGTTGTGAAGTAAAAGTAATCAATAAAGTAGTTTCCGTTTACGATACGAACGGGAAACTACTTCGTACAGAAAGCATCACAGATTATACTAAGAAGAATATTATTGACACATATGCGACAATAGAAACCTTTACCTCTAAGTGGAATGCCCTAAAAAGGAAAAGCGAAATAGCGAAAACGCTTAAAGAAGCCGGTATTGACCTTGCGGTTCTGAAGCATGACCGGAATATGGATGATGTGGATGACTTTGACTTTATCTGTCATATTGCATACGGAAAGAAGACCTTGACAAGACGAGAACGAGCAGAGCAAGTAAAGAAACGAGATGTCTTTAGTAAATATGGAGAGCAAGCCAGACTCGTTCTTGAAGCTCTGCTTGACAAATATATGGACGAGGGTATTTCTGAACTGGAGAATCTTTCAGTTTTGAAAAACGACCCGTTCAGAAGATTTGGCTCCCCTGCAAACATAGCCAGACTGTTTGGCGGCAAGCAAGGTTACCTTAATGCCGTAAACAATCTGACTCAACTGATATATAATGTAGCATAAAAAGAAAAGTAAAATATGAGTTTGTCGAATTTCGTAAAACGGATACGCAATATAATGCGCAATGATGCCGGTATCAATGGTGACGCACAGCGCATAGAGCAGATGGCATGGATGCTCTTTCTTAAAGTTTATGACGAGAAAGAGAATGACTGGGAAATGGAGGATGATTATAAATCTATTATTCCCGAAGAATGCCGTTGGCGTAATTGGGCTCACGATGATGGAAGCGGGCATGCCCTGACGGGAGATGACCTGCTATCATTTGTCAACAATGTGGTATTTGATAAACTCAAGAAGATAGAGATTACTCCCGACACACCTATCCGGCAAGCAATTGTAAGAACTGTTTTTGAGGATGCCAACCAATATATGAAAGATGGGGTACAACTCCGACAGGTTCTGAATGTAATTGATGATCTCAATCTTGCCGACTATGAAGAAAGTCATGCTTTCGGTGAAATTTACGAAAACATACTCAAGGAAATGCAGTCCGCCGGATCTTCCGGCGAGTTTTATACGCCGAGAGCTTTAACTGAATTTATGGCAGAAATAATCAAGCCGCAGATTGGGGAGAAGATGGCGGATTTCGCTTGTGGGACCGGTGGTTTTATTACCAGTTGGCTTGGAGAACTTGACAAGCGTGTGGTTACTGCTGAAGACAGGGAGAAGTTTAATCAATCCGTATTTGGTATAGAAAAGAAACAATTCCCTTATATGCTGTGTGTGACTAATCTCTTACTCCACGGCATAGATAAGCCATTGGTATTTCATGACAACTCACTGACTAAAGATGTTCTCAACTATACGGAAGAGGATAAATTTGACGTCGTACTCATGAATCCTCCATATGGTGGGAACGAGAAAGCCGATGTTAAGTCTCATTTCCCTTCTGATATGCGAAGCAGCGAGACTGCCGACTTGTTTATGGTACTTATTATGTACCGGTTGAAGAAGAACGGTCGTGCTGCGGTCATTGTCCCAGATGGATTTCTGTTTGGGGCAGATAATACCAAGATTGCCATCAAGACAAAATTACTGCGAGACTTCAATCTGCATACTATTATCCGATTGCCGGGTAGTATTTTCGCACCATATACCCCTATTGCGACCAACATTCTGTTCTTCAATAACGAAAAGGCAGAAGATTCACCTGTAGGTTACTTTACTAAGGAAACCTGGTTTTATCGTTTGGATATGCCGGAGGGATACAAGCATTTCTCCAAAACAAAACCGATGCGTTTGGAGCATTGTAATCCTATCAAAGAATGGTGGAATGACCGTAAGGAAATCATTATTGAGGAAGGGAACGAGAAAGCCCGCTGCTATTCAGTCGAAGACTTAATTGCGTCTGACTGCAATTTCGACTTATGCAAGTTCCCGAAAGAAGATGAAGAAATTTTGCCTCCGGCCGAGCTGCTGGCTGACTATTATAAAAAACGGGCGGCTCTTGACCATGAGATAGACAAGACCTTGGCTGAGATACAAAAGATTTTGGGAATTAATATTGAAAATCATGAGAATTAAAGTACTTATTATACTTCTTATGTTCTCTATCGGACATTTGAGTTATGCACAAACAGTGAGTTATACTTATAAACCATTAGCTGCAGAAGGGTGCAGTGTGACATATAGTGTGGCTCGACAAGATACGACATATTACATTATTGCGATTGTAGAATCAGACCGCTTGAATTTCATGAAAGAATCAACAATGCTTGTCAAAAATTTTGACAATGAAATTCTTGAATTGAAAGGAAATCTTATCAATACAGACTCTGAATCGACAGGTATTATTTCAGGAAATATTGTTATTCCTGTTACCTCAATCAATTCAACTGCGCAATTTAGAATATGTCCAGAGCAATTTGATTTTTTCCAAAAAGGTGTGTCAAAAATAAGACTATCGACCATACCCATAGAACATGAGAGGACATTTACAAAAGATAAGATAGGGAAAAAACTTTATCATTTTTTCATAGAGCAAAAGAATAAATATTCGGATTTTTAATCATTATTTGAGTGCCCTCAAATGGAATAATAAAACTGTTCAGTAATCATGACTGTTTCAAAAAATCATAATTCAAACAAGATGAGTACAGAGACAACGATAGTGCAATATAACGATCCGGCGTACAGTGAACTTGTCAACCATATTACGAATTTATGGACGGAGGCTAAGGCCGATGCCATAACATCCGTAAATGCGCACCTTCTGGATGCAAACTGGAAGACAGGGCAATACATTGTTGAATTTGAGCAGAAAGGGCAGGCTCGGGCTGAATACGGCAAACAGCTTCTCGTAAATCTATCAAAGGACTTGACAATAAGATGCGGTCGTGGGTTCAGCCGATCGAATTTAACCTATATGCGCAAACTCTACCTCGCTTTTCCAAAACGTGAGACACTGTCTCACAAATTGACTTGGAGTCATTATTTCGAGTTATTGAAATGTGATGACCCTTTGGAAATGAAATTCTATTTCACCGAATCCATACGTCAAGGCTGGAAAGTACGGGAACTGAAACGGCAAATAAAAAGTGCATTGTTTCAACGTCTTGCTTTGAGTACGGATAAGAAGGGTGTATTGGCTTTGGCAAACGAGGGGCATCAGGTACTTACGCCACAGGATATACTCCGAGACCCTTTTGTTCTTGAATTTGCTGGTCTTCCGCAGAAGAAACAGTACAAGGAAGGTGAATTGGAAGCAGCTCTGAAGGCCAATATGGAAAAGTTCTTACTGGAACTCGGACGGGGGTTTGCCTTCGTGGGGCGCCAGTTTGTGATGCACATTGGAAGCAGACGACTCAAGGTGGACTTGGTGTTCTATCATTGCATATTGAAATGTTATGTTCTGATAGACTTAAAACGGGGTGAGATCAAGCATGGAGATATAGGTCAGATGAATCTTTACCTGAACTATTTCAAGACAGAGATATGTCAGAATGATGATAATCCTCCTATCGGGATTGTGTTGGGCGCAAAGAAAGATGAGCTGCTGTTGGAGTATGCACTCGAAGGTGTTACGAATCAACTTTTTGCTGCCAGATACCAATTATACCTCCCCAAGCGAGAAGAATTGCAGGCTCAACTTGACAAGATTCTTGACGAATATCCCGAATGATAAATATGTGAGACAGCGTTTCACATTTCAATACAGCAAATAAATGAACGGAAAACAACTTAAAAACAGCATACTTCAATGGGCGATACAGGGAAAACTTGTACCGCAAGATCCGAATGACGAACCTGCATCAGTACTTCTTGAACGGATTAGGGAGGAAAAGGCTCGGTTGCTCAAAGAGAAGAAAATCAAAAAAGACAAGAACGAATCCATTATCTATCGCGGTGAGGACAATTCCTATTATGAGAAGTTTCTCGCTACAGGTGAGGTGAAATGCATTGACGAGGAGATTCCGTTTGAGATTCCACAAGGGTGGGAGTGGTGTCGCATATCATCTATATTTCAACTTAATCCCAAAATAGAAGCCAATGATGATACGCTTGCAGCATTTATCCCAATGGAGGCTATTAGTGCCGTATATAGTTCTGAATACAGCTACTATGAAAGGAGGTGGAAAGAAATAAAATCTGGCTTCACTCAGTTTGCTGATGGAGATATAGCATTTGCCAAAATAACGCCGTGCTTTCAAAATAGAAAATCAGCCGTTTTTTCTAATTTACCGAATGGCATAGGGGCTGGAACTACGGAATTAAAAGTTTTACGTCCATATGGGGAAACTATAAATCGTTTTTTTGCTTTATATTTCCTTGAAAGCCCGTACTTTATTGATGAAGCTACTTTTAAAGGCACGGCAAATCAGCAGCGAATAGCATCAGGATATTTAGAAAACAAACTTTTTCCGTTACCTCCAATCGAAGAACAATGTCGAATAGCCAACAAGATTGCTGAAGTTGTACCGATGGTGGATAGATATGGAACAGCTCAAACGAAACTTGATAATCTAAATGTAGAATTAAAGAATATACTTAAAAAGTCCATTCTCCAAGAAGCTATACAAGGCAAGCTTGTTCCACAGATTGTAGAGGAAGGTACAGCCCAAGAATTGCATGAACAAATCAAACAAGAGAAGCAAAAGCTCGTCAAAGAAGGCAAAGTGAAGAAGTCTGCCTTAACAGATTCTGTCATCTTCAAAGGTGACGATAACAAGTACTGGGAGAAGTTAGGGAAAGAAATACATTGTATTGACGATGAAATTCCATTTGAGATACCTGCCTCATGGCAATGGGTACGCATCAAAGATATATTCCAAATAAACCCGAAAAATGTTGCTGAAGATAATTGTATCTCCGCCTTTATTCCGATGCAAAAAATATGCGCAACATATGGGTCAGAGTTTTATTATGACGAAGTCCAGTGGAAAACGATTAAAACGGGTTATACTCATTTTGCAGATGGCGATGTGGCATTTGCTAAGATAACACCATGTTTTCAGAATAGAAAGTCTGTAATATTTATAGGACTGCCAAATGGGATAGGAGCAGGGACTACAGAACTTAAAGTTATGCGGCCTTATGGAGAGACTATCAATCGTTGGTATTTACTCTATTTTCTTAAAAGCCCATATTTCATTGACGAGGCGCAATTCAAAGGCACTGCGAACCAACAACGAATTATAACGGGCTATTTAGAAAATAAGCTCTTTCCCTTACCTCCAAAATTTGAACAAGACAGAATTGTACAACGGATTAAGCAATTAGCAAGTATTATGAGCAGATAGGAACAGAAATTATTGATATAACTAATGAAATTCCATTTGAGATTCCGAAAAACTGGATATGGACAAGACTGAAGAACTTTTGTTCCGTATGTACTGGTGCGACTTTCAAAAAGGAAGAAATGGAATCTGGACATTGTGGCATTCGTGTCCTTCGTGGCGGCAATATCAAGCCATTTCAACTATGTACGAAACCAGATGACATATTTATTCCTCAATCCAAAGTAAAAGAGGATATATTATTAAAGCATAACGATATAGTTACTCCGGCCGTAACGAGTTTGGAAAATATAGGCAAGATGGCTATAGTTGAATTGGATATGCCTCACACAACTGTAGGAGGATTCGTCTTTATCATTCGACCTTTAGGTGGTGGCGAGTCACTTTCCAAATATCTCCTTGCATTTATGAGTTCGCCCTCGGCCATTGATTTTATGAAGTCCATAACAAACAAGTCTGGACAAGCATTCTACAACATTGGTAAAGAAAGATTGGTGACGGCATTAGTACCTATACCGCCACTTGCAGTACAAGAGCGTATTGTCTCCAAAATAGAGAAACTATTTGAACAATTGCGATAATTCGTCTATCCGTGCCGATATTCGTTGTTGCTCTCTATATGGAGGCATGCCTATAATGAGGGAATAAAATATCTCCTTGTTAAGATGTGGAATTGCTGCGCCTCGCTTTGATTTGCGTAGTAATTCCTTGTAGAATAGGATAAAGTTCAACACATAAGGCAAGTGCATAGCAGAACTAACCCAGAGTTGCTTGAATGTACTGCCCATATAGCCATCGCAAGGCACTGTGAAAACCTCGCCGGAGTTCTCCCCATCCACAAGGATGATATTATCACCTTTGTGGACAAATTTGCCTCTTTGCTGATATTCTCCGGTACTCTTGCCTCGTAAAAATTTTGCATCAAGGCACAACTGCTGTCCCTCTTTCTTTTCGCCATCAATGAGAGCACAAATTGAGGATAATCTCACAAGCGACCAACTATAGGGAAAGTCACAATCACACTCTATCTGAACGGCTTGCCCATTTATCTGCTCATAATACTTGTTATCGTCACCACGAAAGATATTACTGTCTGATAATACAGACTTCTTCAACTTTCCTTCTTTCACTAGTCTTGCCTTTTCTTGCTTGATCTGCTCAAATAGTTCTTGAACCGTACCTTCCTCGGCTATTTGCGGCACAAGTCTTCCTTGGATGGCTTCTTGAAGTATTGATTTTTTAAGCTTATCATTTATCTCTGTATTAAGTTTATTGAGCTTGTTTTGTGCACAAGCATAATTTTCAACGAAAGGTAATAATTCCTCTACCTTTGCAACTATTCGGTGTTGCTCCGTAAGTGGTGGTAGTGGATATAGAAAATCTTCGATATGACAATTGTTAATCGAAGGCGAATTCTCTCCTTTCATAAATGAATTTAGACCGTCAACAACATACGAAGAAAGCATCAAAAGAAATATGTACTTAGGAAATAAAGCATTAAGGGAGGTGATGACATAAAATCCTGTGCTTGCAATAGCATTAGCATATTCTTCTGGAACAAGAGCTATATTTCTGAGGTATGGGCGCACCATAGAAAACAAAATATCGTTTTTATGAAGTTTTCTTGTTGCTCTACTTGGGGCGTTTGTTTTCAAAATAAACTTCGGCTTGTCGATGCTATTAGTTTTGTTATTGACCGCATCAACATCGATATAGACAAAATCCTTAGCGGGCTTTGTGGATTCCATAGGAAGAAAAACAGATTTTCCTCTCACCCACTCCCATGTGGCAGGAATCTCAAATGGTATCTCCTCGTCAATACACTTCATCTCACCTGTAGCGAGAAACTTCTCATAATAGGAACTCAAAACACTAACCACTCTCTACATTATTAGTGATAACAATTTGTTTAACTAATAATGTAAAGAACATGAACAACGAAGATTTTGAATTGTATTTGCGTCAGGGGAATATGGCGGAAAATACCATCAACGCTTATCTTTATGCCATCAGGGAGTATTATTCTCGGCATAGGGAATTGAACAAGCGAAATTTGCTCATCTACAAAACTTATCTCATCGAAACCTTCAAGCCAAAGACTGTAAATCTGCGCATACAGGCTATGAATAAATACCTTGAGTGTATAAAGAAGCCACGCTTGCGATTAAAATCGGTCAAGGTACAACAGCGTTCATATTTAGAAAATGTAATCAGCAATGCTGATTATATCTTCCTAAAGAACAAACTGAAAAGGGAAGATAATCTGACATGGTATTTTGTCGTGCATTTCCTCGCTGCGACTGGCGCAAGAGTCAGTGAATTGATACAAATAAAAATAGAACATGTTCGGATTGGGTATTACGATATTTACACCAAAGGTGGCAAAATACGCCGAATTTATATCCCAAAGACATTACGCAAAGAAACAGCCGAATGGCTGATCAAAAACAATCGCACAAGTGGTTACCTTTTCCTCAATCGTTTTGGAGAGCGTATCACTACAAGAGGTATTGCCCAGCAGTTGAAGAACTATGCTGTGAAATACGGACTGAATGAGAAAGTCGTTTATCCTCACTCTTTCCGTCATCGGTTTGCCAAGAATTTTTTGGAGAAATTCAATGATATATCTCTGCTTGCCGACCTCATGGGACATGAAAGCATAGAAACCACCCGTATCTATCTGCGCCGTAGCAGCGCCGAACAACAGGAGATTGTAGATAGAGTGATAACTTGGTAAATAAAACACTGTCCCATAGACAAAAAAACTATGGGGCAGTGTTTAGTTATTGTCCAATAGCATTTCTCACCGAATCATAATCCCAATACAAGGTATTTCCAATCCATTTTTCCATCGGAACATGAATGCCTTTCCATCGGATTACTTCTGGGCATTTGTCCCTATTGACGAATGTTGATTTATATAGGACTATTATCTTTAAACCATCTCGAATTGCTTTCTCACATTCGAAATCAATATAACTTCGAGTATCTACTGTATGACCCCTGCTACAGGTTCCCCTATAGCTGTTATAACTACCACAGTATTGACATCCTCCAGCTTTTAACTCTTTGGTATGGTCACCAACGATAAGGATAAATGTTTTAGATGCATCCAATCTCTCAGCCAATGACCTTTTAATCGAGCAATTTAGACTTGTGTCCTTTGCTTGCTTTAACTCATGAGCATCTGAAAACGAAAGTCCGTATTTGGAACTCTCATTCCATCGGTGTAATGCTTCAACAGCATCTTTGTCATGATCCCAATCTCCGGCGATATAAGTTCTTGTCCTGTAATACATGATTAAAATATTTTTTTAATATCATACAAATTAATTTTATCAATAGTTTCTCGTGTCAATACAATTGTTATCGGTTGATATATTGGAGCATTCGATGTTTTAAGTGTACAAAGAATGCAACGAAGCAAATTAAATTCATTTTTATCTGTAATGCGTGTTATTCCTCCCCCAAGTAACGGTATAGCAATAGGTTTATTTGCATATACTCTGCTTATTTCATTCCACATCGCCCTAAGACAAACTTCGTAATCGTTATGAGATAGTTTAGCCTGATTATTTTCAAAATGAGAAAATGCCAATAATAAATAATCTTGATATACAACGATTCGTCCAAGTGGATAACAAATTTTACCTGCTTTTATTTTTCTTTTCATTCTAGGTACGTCTTCTGCTTCGTTAATTTGTCGCTTCAAATCATCAATATCTTGTAATCTTTCTATGAATTTTCCATTCAACGAGTTTCGAGCAATAACGACATCATCTACAGTGGTATCAAAAAATTCATTAAAAGGAATTAATTTCCAATCTGTTGACTCAAATATATCCCCTTCTTCAATTTTAACATTGATTCCTTTTATTTTTAAAGTGATTGAATGGTCTGCTCTGAATGCCTTTACTACAGATATTATAATCCAAAATAATAAAAATACACCCACAATAACCAAGCCTTTCTCCCACCACTTCTGTATATTGCAAATATCTGTAATGCTAAAATTAGCGATAGCACAAATAGTTTCTATAGCTGCAATGAAACTAACTGCGTACAAAAAACTGTCTTTCCAAAGCGACTTACTATATAATTTTGATAATTTCATCGTTATATTTTTATATCCAATACAAAGGTAGATATTTTTCTGCTAATCTATCTATTGAATTGATAGCTTTATCGTTTCAATCCTTTGGATTTCTTATCATTCCACGGAAGTTCCGAAGACGCCCCTCCACCACCGGTGCCGACATGAACCTCTGCCGGACCACCGGACACAAGCATAAATGCAGCCCCAAGCAACTGTGCTTGTACCTCGTTCACCTGCTCCTGCGGCTCGAATACGGCATTGACAAACTCCTCGTCCGTGAGCAGGCCGTTAAAGTGCTTTAGAGCCACATCATAGTCTATCTGAAACTTGGTGTCCTCAAAAAGTTCCTCTCCGACCCGTGTCCAGATGTGGAGCGACGGATTCCGGTAGTTGGACACGTTGATTCGGACAAGCTCGGCACCGGATGAGAGGCTATAACGCTGAGGGTTTGCCTTACGGTCGAGCAGGTTTATCTGCTTCCTCTGCCTGTCTATGACGGCATCTTTCTCTTCTGACTGCTGTTCGGCGGTTTCCGCCCTGCGGATGGCTGCGTCTATCTCCGCTTGATAGCCGTTCCGCAGCTTCTCGATTTCCGACTTATGCCGCTCCTGCAACCGTTCCTTTTCTGCCAGAAGTTCCTTGATCCGTTTGTTGAGTTCGGCAATCTGCCCGTCTTTGTCCGCGAGTTCCTTCTTTGCCTTGGCAAGGTCTCCCTTGCCGAACCACGCGAGGATGGTGTTCCTGCCCTCTTGTGCCTTCTCCACATCGGCCTGCAATTTGGCAATGTCTTCCTCGTACTGGATTACCTGTTGCCTGTAATAATCCGAGTTGACTTGGTGCTTTGCCGTGGAGCCGACAATGCCTCGCTGCAGCCCAAACGATTTCATGGTCTTGGCATAACTGTTCTGATATTCGTGTAGCTTGGTGCGCCGCATCACATCGTCCGCTGACAGACGGGGACCGGATTTCGTTTCATACTTCTTCTCACCCTCCCGCTTCCTGCGGACGCGCTCCCCGGTTACAATGGGAACGACAGTGGCGTGCAGGTGCGGGGTCTTTTCATCCATGTGCAGCACGCACGATACAAGGTTCTCATTTCCGAAAGTATCCCTTAGCCATTTAAGATTGGCATCAATCCAACTGTTCAGCCTACCGTCATTGGCAATCTTCATCATCTGCTCATGTGTCCCGGTCAAGATGACACGGATGGCTTTTGTCTGGTTCTTGCCGACCTTGCGGCGCAGCCCGGCGGTGTCGATACGGTGCTGTATCGCCTCGGTGCGGTTGGACACTCCCTCTGGGAACCTGACCAGCTCCCGGTTGAGATGTGTCCGGTCCGCATTGGCATTGTCCGGCACATAAATCTTCCCCTTGGCATCCTTCCTTTCTATATGGCATGACATTCCGCTGTCATTGCCGCTACCACGCTGCAGGTGGCAGACTGCATATTGTGTATTGCTCATATCCGTTCGTTTTTATGGTTATTGTTACTGTTGTAAAATCCCGTCCTATATGTTTGGAATCTGAGGTATTCCCTCGGCTTATGGGCTTTTTGACTGCCGGATGCGGAGCGGAGGCGGTGAAAATGCCCTAATAAGTTACGGGATTTTACAACCCCTTTCCCTTGGGACAGCAAGTTGTCCGATACCTTTTCGTCATTCCGCTCTCCCTGCATCCACCAATTCGAGTCCGAAAGCGTCGATGAGGGACTGCAATGCAGGATTGCGCGCTATCATCTGTTGAAGGATCATCTGCGGCGTGTCCTCCATCAGCAGGAAGTCGGCGATGTCCAGTCCCAGACTGCGCTGTTCATTGGTCGCTATCCTTTCCAGCAGGTCGGAGCATGTGGCACGCCTGCATACGGATTCCAGCATCGGCAGCCGTCGCCGCCATTCCTCCGTAGCCTTAAGGTCGGGGAAAAGAATCACCTCCCGACCGTCCAATACTTTCATGGCTTCGCTGTTGAAGCACCCGTGCATCCCTCCGGTGGCAAGCCAGATGAAGTCATGGATGAAATGGGCGGCGACCAG
>ERZ1027013.411-NODE-411-length-16790-cov-11.473319_pt1 | contig 16790 bp, 15 predicted proteins | sample MGYA00519446_ERZ1027013 | MGnify/ENA primary metagenome ERZ1027013 (study PRJEB26926, sample SAMN06164699) | human gut metagenome | biome: ENVO:00009003; feature: ENVO:2100002; material: ENVO:00002003 | host: Homo sapiens | place: USA | collected 2012 ... | reverse complement strand
ACGAGATCAGCCTCGGTCTCGTGGGCTCGGAGATGTGTATAAGAGACAGATATTAGGATGATGGCGCAATTCGTCTGTAACTGCACTTCTGAGCGCCCCCGTGCCTTTGCCGTGTATAATACGGATTTCGGGAATATTATTCAAAACGCACTTGTCAATAAACAGCATAAGATTTGAAAGAGCTTCGTCAACCATCTGACCTCTTAAATCAATCTCAGTTGTCACATCGGAGTCTGCTCTTGAAGTTGTTCTGTAAACCATACGCTGAACGGGTGCCTGCGGTTTTTCCTTTTTCTTTGTCAGCATAAGGTCACCCATTTTAACTCTTGTTTTAAGCATACCTGACTGGACAAGTACTTTATCTTTACTTACCTCAAGCACTTCGCCCTCGCCTATACCTCTGATAATAACGGCGTCTCCCTTTTTAACAGGGCGCGGAAGCTTATAATCATCGTCCCAGTTTTCGGCAATTTCTCTTGGATTGACAATATCCTCCATCTCTCCGAGCCTGTTTTTGATTTCACGCCTTGTTTTTCTTGCAACCTCCGTTGCGTTTGTATTAGTTGTTTCCTTTTTAATCTGTTCAAGTTTTAAAAGGAAATCGGAGCTTTGCCTTTTTGCGGACTGAATGATTTTTTCAGCTTCTCTCTTTGCTTTTTCAAGCTCGTTTTCTTTAAGCTGTTTTATTCTGTCCTTTTCAGACTGCGCCTTTCTTCTCATTTTTTCAGCGGCTTCAACTGCACGCTGTGCATTTTCTTTTTCTTTTTCAAGTTCAAGCCTTGCCGTTTCAAGATTCTCAAGCACGGCTTCAAAAGACCTGTTTTCGCTTGAAACAATGCTTCTCGCCTCTTCAACAACCGCTTTATCCATTCCAAGATGCTCGGATATTGCAAAAGCGTTTGACCTGCCTGGCACGCCTATAAGAAGATTATATGTGGGTCTGAGTGTTTCAACATCAAACTCACAACAGCCGTTTGTTACGCCGTATGTTTCAAGCGCATATGCTTTAAGTTCCGCATAATGTGTTGTTGCGGCGATTTTTGCACCCTTTGAGCGGAGGTTTTCAATAATTGCAACGGCAAGCGCCGCACCCTCAACAGGGTCTGTGCCTGCACCAAGCTCATCTATAAGTACAAGCGAATTTTCGCCTGCTTCTTTCATAATCTCAATGATGTTAACCATATGAGAAGAGAATGTAGACAAACTCTGCTGTATACTTTGCTCATCGCCGACATCTACAAGCACATTGTCAAAAACAGCGATTTCAGACTGGTCTGCGGCAGGAATGAGAAGTCCGCACGCAACCATAAGCGTCAGCAAACCTATTGTTTTTATCGAAACGGTTTTACCGCCCGTATTCGGTCCCGTAATAACAAGCGTATCAAAGTCCTGTCCGAGACGGATATTAGTTGGCACTACCGTTTTAGGATTTATCAGCGGATGGCGTGCTTTTTTAAGATTTATAATGCCGTTATCATTTAAAATGGGCTTGCTTGCTTTCATTTTATAAGCAAGGTGAGCCTTTGCAAAAATAAGATTTAAATGAACAGCGCTGTTGTAGGAGCTTATAATACTTTCCGCAAAACTGCCTGCTTCAGAAGCAAGCTCAAAAAGTATGCGCCTAATCTCTTCACGCTCTCTGCTTTCAAGTATTTTTATTTCGTTATTAGCGTCAACTACCGAAACAGGCTCGATAAATACCGTTGCGCCTGAAGATGACATATCGTGAACAAGTCCCTGCACATCTGCTCTGTGCTCCGCTTTAACAGGCACAACATATCTGCCGTTTCTCTGCGTTACAATACATTCCTGCAAGAATTTTTGATAGTGAACGCTGTGAATTATAGAATCGAGTTTTTCTCTTATTGAATTTGATTTTGCCCTCTTTTTACGCCTGATTTCATAAAGCTCATCAGACGCCTTATCGGAAATTTCATCTTCGGAAACAATAGCTGTAAAAATTTTAGTTTCAAGATATTTGTTGACAGTAATGCCGTCAAAAAAGAAATCAAGATTTGTTCTAACGCCGCTGCAATGACCGTACCACTCGTAAAGCGAGCGTACAGCCCTAAGCGTGCCACCTATTTTGAGGAGTTCCGAAGTATTGAGCTCACCGCCAGCCGCAGCTCTCTGCAATGCGTTATTTACATTTTCAAGCCCTGAAAAGGACGGTGCACCGAATCTTGCAAGCAGAGAAAAAGCGTCCTCAGTCTGCGCCAAAAGAAGTTCGGCTTCGTTTATATCCGAAACAGGGCAAAGCGAAAGCGCCATTTCTTTTGCGTCCTCGCAGGTCGCCTCCTGCGCAAGCATTGAAAGCACGCTGTTAAGCTCTAAAGCCTCATAATGTTTATTCATATTTTAACCTGTTAATCCTTTATAAAATTCAAGAGCGGACAGCTTGCGCTGTACTCTTGAAAGCATATATTTTTCCGCAACATCGGAAAGAAGTTTCATATTTTCATCGCTTAAAGAAAAGCTGAAAATTTTTGAAGGCTCCGTAAGGCAGATAAATCTAACCGCCGTTATAACTGTTTTGGGCAGAGGAATTGCTCCTGTCTTGGGGCAGTTTTCGCAGTAAATCTTACCCTCAAGCGTGTCAAAATACATCAAAGGCGTTTCGTATGTACCGCAGTTGTCGCACGCAAGTATTCCCGGCATATAACCGCCGAGACACATTGCACGAAGTTCAAAAACCGCCTTTATCTGCATAAGACTTTTTTCACCTTTACAAAGCAGATGAAGAGAATTGAGCGTGAGCCTTAAAAGCTCCTCGCACGGCTGTTCCTCCGCTCCGAGTTCAAAAGCGAGCTGTGCAAAATACTGCGCAAGGGAAAGGCGTTCTATATCCTTTCTCAAGCCGAAAAAGACCTCTGTTGCAACCGCATCGTCAACCACAAAAGCATCCTTTGAACGGTAAAGGGAAAAATCGCCGTAAGCAAAAAGGGATGTTGCCGAATTCATTCTGCTTTTCATCTGCTTTGCACGGCGCACAAACGCACGCACAAGCCCATAATCAGCAGTAAGGAGAGTAACTAAACGGTCACTCTCCCCTGTTGTCTGTTCCCTTATAACAAGTCCCTTTGTGGATATTCTCATTACATTCTGCCTTTAAAGAATTTTCGTGTTGCTTATATTCAAGATAATCGCTTATCTTTCCTGTTTTTGTAAAATTGAGCCAATATTCGTCTGTCATAATTACCACCTTTTTTATTTTATCCTATGGCGGTAATATGATTTGTGCCATTTTAAGCCAAATGAAAAAAAACGGCTTAAATAAGCAAAATAAAATTTTTAATCGAGCCCGAAATTGTGAATAAGACCCTCTTTGTTTCTCCAGCCCTCTTTAACTTTTACCCAAGTATGAAGATTTACTTTTATGCTGAAAAAGCTTTCAAGGTCCTGCCTTGCAAAGGTAGATATTTTTTTGAGCATTGCTCCTCCCTTGCCTATAACCATTCCCTTATGAGTTTCACGCTCGCAGTAAATAACGGCGTCGATATCAAGTATTTCCTTATCCTGACGCTCGCGCATTTTTTCAACCGCAACGGCTATGCCGTGTGGCACTTCTTTATCCATAAGTCGAAGTATTTTTTCTCTTATAATTTCAGCCGCAAGTACTCTCTCAGGCTGGTCTGTAAGCGTATCGTCAGGGAAAAAGTGAACGCTCTCAACCGCAAGGGATTTAAGCTCGTCTATAAGTCCGTCCATACCGTCTCCCTCAGTAGCGGAAACGGGTACAACTGCCGCAAAATCATAAAAGCCGGCAAGATATGTTATGCGCTCAAAAAGTTCTTTTTTATCTTTGAGCATATCTATCTTGTTTATGGCAAGAATTACGGGGAGCTTTTCCTGTTTAAACTTCTTTATAAGTTCAAGTTCTTTATCATTAAGTTCGCCCTTAGGCTCTGTTACAAACAAAACGGCGTCTGTTCCGCCTATACTGTCGCCCACAGCGTTATTCATAAATTCACCGAGCTTATTATGTGGCTTGTGAAAACCAGGAGTATCAGTAAATACAAGCTGAGTCTCATCAAGAGTTAAAACGCCCATAATTTTTGTTCTCGTTGTCTGCGGCTTTGAAGATACGATTGCCACCTTGGCGCCGAGAAGCCTGTTGAGGAGTGATGATTTGCCGACATTCGGTTTACCGACTATCGCAATAAAAGCGGATTTTGTCATTCTTCGTCTCCCATATAATAGCTGTTATCTCTCTTCCAGCCTATCTGAGTAAGCACGGTTTCTTCTTTTTCTCTCATACGAACAGCCTCAATACCGCCGTCCTCATGGTCATAGCCGAGAAGATGAAGCATTGAATGAACAGTGAGAAATCCTATTTCTCTCTGAAGCGGATGATTATAAAGCTGTGCTTGCTCAACCGCTTTTTCCATTGAGATAACAATATCGCCGAGCATTTTTGCTCCCGTATCGTGATTTACATCATATTCGCCGTTTTCGCCGAGAGGAAAAGACAAAACATCTGTTTCCCTGTCAATATTACGATATGTATGGTTGAGCTTTCTGATCTGCTCATTATCAACGAAACGAACGGAAATTTCCGCCGAGCCCTCGAAATTTTCAAGTTCGAGAACGGCGTGACAACAACGGCGTATAAGAAGTCTTATACCCGTTGGAATTTTAACTTTTTTCTGTGAGTTTGAAATTATAACCTTTACCCTGTCCATTACTGTTTTCTCTCCTCACTTTCATATTTTTCGTAAGCGTTAATTATTTCCTGAACAAGTCTGTGGCGAACCACATCTTTCTGCGTAAATTTGCAAATTTCAATATCGTCAACATTTTTAAGAATACGCAAAACTTTTTTAAGCCCTGATTTTTTACCCGTTGGCAAGTCTATCTGAGTAATATCGCCCGTGACAACCATTTTTGAATTGAAACCAAGCCTTGTGAGAAACATTTTCATCTGCTCGGGCGTAGTATTCTGCGCTTCGTCAAGAATTATAAAGCTGTCATCAAGCGTGCGCCCTCTCATATATGCAAGCGGCGCAACCTCTATTGAACCTCTCTCCTGATACTTTTGGAAATTCTCCGCTCCAAGCATATCGAAAAGAGCGTCATAAAGCGGTCTTAAATACGGGTCTACTTTAGTCTGCAAGTCACCGGGAAGAAAGCCGAGCTTTTCGCCTGCTTCAACTGCGGGTCTTGTAAGGATGATTTTAGTTACCTCTTTTGAGCGAAAAGCAGTTACAGCCGCCGCAACAGCAAGATAAGTTTTTCCCGTGCCTGCAGGGCCGATGCCGAAAGTAATCGTATTTTTCCTTATAGCCTCGCAGTATTTTTTCTGACCGAGTGTTTTTGCCTTAACAGGTTTACCCTTTGCGGTAATGCACACGGTGTCCGATGCCATTGACGGGAGTTTATCATCGTTTCCCTCTTTAACAAGGCTGAGCGCATATCTGATATTCTGCTCAGTGAGCGTTTCGCCCCTGTCAATAAGCCCTAAAAGGCTCTTAACAGCCCTTGAAGCGAGGGCAACATTTTCATCGTCTCCCACTATTTTGAGGTTAGAACCCCTGCTGATAATAGAAACGGAAAACTCGTTTTCAATAAGTCTAATATTTTCGTCAAACGCTCCGAAAAGGCTAGCCGCCTGCTCCATTGCGTCAAATGTTATGGTTTGTTCTGCCATTAATCAATCTCTGCCTTAATATATTCTATACGCCTGTCCACCACTTTTGTAACGGTAAACTTTACGCCGTCAAAATCAACTGAGGGCTGTTCATCCTCACCGTCATGCGGAAGATAGCCAAGTCTGTTTATTACAAAGCCTGCAACGGTATCGTAATCGCCCTGCGGAATCTCTATTTTAAGCACTGCGGAAACATCGTCAATATCTGCAGAGCCGTCAAACAGATAAGTTTTATCATCTATCTTTTCAACTAGCTTTTCTTCCTCGTCATATTCATCCTGAATACTGCCAACAATACACTCAACAATATCTTCCATAGTGACAAGGCCAGCCGTGCCGCCGTATTCATCAACAACAATGGCAAGCTGTATTCTTGTTTCAGTCATCTGCTTAAACAGTCTGCCGCAGGTGAGCGTTTCGGGCACGAAAAGCGGCTCTCTGACATAATCTTGCAGATTTTCATTTGCGCCCACTGACACACCAATAAATTTGAGGAGGTCTTTAACATAAACTACGCCTATAATATTATCTATGTCCTCATGATAAACAGGTATTCTTGAAAATCCCTTTTGAATAGAAAGAGCGGCAACATCTTCAAGGCTTGCAGTATCGTCAACCGCATCAATATCTGTGCGGTGAGTCATAATATCTCCTGCGTTTGTATCGTCAAACAGGAAGATATTATTTATCATAATTCTCTGCGAGGCTTTAAGTTCGCCTACCTCTTCATCCTCATCTACAAGCTGTTTGATTTCCTCTTGAGTTGAATTTCTTTTAAATTTTTTAAAAAAACTGCCTACCATAGAGGCATATCCCTCCGTAAAAATATATTTATAAGCGTATATATACATATAATTATTCTCATATTATAATATTTTTTAAAGTATTTGTAAAGTACCTTGATTTAAGACTTTATTAAGTCTATAATTGAACTAAATAAGATTAGACGGAAGTATTTATGAAACTTGAAATAAACGAAACAGATGTTTGGGAAACACTAAAAAAAAGCGAAAAACCCGTTGTGGTTTACGGAATGGGAAACGCGGCGGAAAGAATATTAAAAATACTTGATGAAAACGGAATATCCGTTGCCGACATTTTCGCAAGTGATGAATTTGTACGCGGTCATTCTTTCTTGGGATATAAAGTTCTCAAATACAGCGAAGTGTGCGAAAAATACGATGATTTTAATGTGGTTTTGGCTTTTGCAACTCACATTAAAGAAGTGCTTGACAGAATTGAAAACATAAACAAAGAACACACCGTTTTTGCCCCTGACATTCCTGTTGCCGGCGGCGGACTATTTACAAGAGAATATTTTGAAAAAAACAGGAAAAGATTTGAAAATATTTACAATCTTCTTGCTGATGAAGAGAGCAAAAGAGTATATCAAAATGTTATATCATTTAAAATAAGCGGTAAAGTTGATTACCTTTACAAATGCAACGAATACGATAAAAACAAAATCTATTCCGAAATTCTGAAGCTGACAGACAATGAAACTATTGTTGACGCAGGAGCGTATGACGGCGATACAATTAGAGAATTCACGGGATTTACGGGCGGCAAATACAACAAAATATATGCCCTTGAGCCTGACGCTAAAAATTTCAAAAAGCTGACACGCAATACAGAGGGTATGCAAGGCGTAGAGCTTTACAATATGGGAGCGTGGAATAAAAAAGACACCCTTATTTTTGAGGGCAAGGCGGGGCGCAACAGCAAACTTTCTTCAAGCGGAACGCCTGTTGCCGTGAGCGATATAGACAGCATTGTCAAAGAAAAAGTCACCCTTATTAAAATGGATATAGAGGGCTCTGAATTGAAAGCTCTTGAGGGGTGCGAAAAAACGATTAAAGCATATTCACCAAAGCTATACATATGCGCTTATCACCGAAACAGCGATATGTTTGAACTTTGTGAAAAAATTCTTGAATACAATAAAAATTACAAAATATATTTCAGGCATTCCGCTTACATTCCTGCGTGGGAAAGCAATTTTTACTGCGTTATGCCAGAAAACGAATAATTGAAAAAGGAGCTATTTTATGTTTGACAACTTTGTTTCCGTTATACAAAGCTATCTCGGCATAATACTTGCCGTTATTGTCTTTTTAGTATTTTTGATTTTCAGAAAAAAATTGGCGAAAATAATTCTTTCAATAATAGGAAAAATGATTTTCATTAAAAATCCTCAGCGCAGAAAAGGTTTCGCAGATAGCCTTATGAAACCTATTTCTTCTTATTTCATAGTGCTTGGTGCATATTTTGGCGTACTTATTTTTCAGTACAAGCATAATTTCATTTCAAGCGCAATGCCATATATAAACGGCGCATTCAAAATCATTTCAATTCTTATTGCGTGCTGGTGCATTATAAACTTTATTTCGGAAAATCTTGTTGATATTTTAAGCGAAAAGAACCCCAACCAGCAGATAAATAATATTGCCGTAAAATTCATTGCAAATGTTTTGAGAATATTGACCGTCTGCATAGCGGTAGTAATGATTCTATCCGAATTTGGTTACAATATCAGCGGACTGATAACAGGTCTCGGTGTTGGCGGACTTGCAGTATCCCTCGCCGCGCAGGACTCGCTCAAAAGCCTTATATCGGGCTTTGTAATTATGTTTGACAAGCCGTTTGATGTTGGCGATTTTATTGAAACAGCAGACTTTTCAGGCACAGTTGAGGACATTACAATCCGCTCAACAAGAATCAGAAAGCTTGACGATACCGTTATCGTAGTACCGAACACCAAACTTTCCGACGACCTTATAACTAACTATGCTAAGCTGACAAAAAGACTTGTTGAATTTAAAATAGGTTTACTTTACTCAACCACCTGCGAAACGCTCAAAAAATGCGAAGGTGAAATAAGGAGTTACCTTGAGGCAAACGAAAAAGTAGACAATCAATCTATTAGAGTTCGTTTTGTTGAGTATGACGATTCATCGGTAAATCTTCAAATAAGATGCTATGTTTTTGTAACAAAAATTGAAGATTATTACGAGGTGCTTGAAGAAATTAATTTTGCAATAAAGGAAATTATAGACGCTAACGATACAGATTTTGCATTTCCGACACAAACATTATATATTGAAAAATAACAGGCGGTATTTAATATGAAAAATATTATTTTTTACTTTTCCGACCAACAGAGATGGGATACGATTACAGATGAGTTAACACCTAATCTGACCCAGCTTGCAAGCGAGGGCGTTCAGTTTGAAAACAACTTTACCTGTCAGCCCGTGTGCGGGCCTGCAAGGTCCTGCTTGCAATCGGGTATGTACGCTACTCAGACGGGCTGTTACTGCAATGGAATAGCCCTTCCGAGGGATATAAAGCCGCTTGCACAATACTTTAATGAAGCAGGATGGCAAACGGCATACATAGGAAAATGGCACCTCGGCTCAGACCGCTTTCCCGGAATCGGCGTTCACTGTGAAAAAACCGCTGTTCCGAAAGACAGACAGGGACAGTATCAGTACTGGAGAGCGGCGGACTGCCTTGAATTTACTTCCCACGGATATGACGGCTATGTATTTGACGGTGACGGCAATCAGATAGATTTTAAAGGCTACCGTGCTGACTGCATAAATGATTTTGCGCTTGAATATCTTGATAAATGCGACAAAACAAAACCGTTTTTTATGTTTGTAAGCCAGCTTGAACCTCATCAGCAAAACGACAGAAACTGTTTTGAGGGCTACAAGGAAACGATAGACAAATACAAAGACTACCCCCTGCCCGATGATTTAACTTTTCTTGAGGGTAATTACAGGGAGATGTACCCCGATTACATATCGGCAATAAACAGACTTGATTATAATGTTGGCAGGCTTGTTGACAAGCTTAAAGAACTTGGAATATATGATAACACTATAATAATTTACACGAGCGACCATGGCTGTCATTTTAAAACAAGAAACCTTGAATACAAAAGAAGCTGCCACGAAAGCAGTATACACACACCGCTTATTATCAAAGGCGGAGGATTCGAGGGAGGAAGAAAAGAAAAACGCCTGACGAGTTTAATTGACCTGCCGCCGACGCTTCTTTCAATGGCAGGAATAAAAATTCCGCCTGAGTACGCAGGATATGACCTCACAAAGCAGATTGACAATCCGAAACTAAAACGCAAAAATGTATTCATTCAGATAAGCGAAAGCCAATGCGCAAGAGCAATAAGAACCGAAAAATATATGTATTCGGTAAAAGATATCTCCCCTGTTGGTTATCTTCATTCTAACAGCAAAGCATATTTTGAAGATTATTTATACGACATTGAAAATGACCCGAATGAAAAAAGAAATCTCGTAAAAAATCCAAAATATGCAAATGTACGAATGGATTTAAGGTATATGCTTTTGAGAGAGATAAAACACGCAAAAGAAGAAGCGCCCGTTATATTCCCTGCTTTTAAGGCAAGAAAAAAATAAATTTCAATACAACACTAAAAAAAGGAAGCAGTCAATGACTGCTTCCTTTAATTTATGCCATTTATATATATTTTAAGCTTCTGTAATCTCTTCTGCGCTTTCGTTACGCTTTTTAACAAGCTCGCCGAGGATTCTTGTATGCTCTTTATCCGTAAGAGCATATTTCCATGTCGGAATAGCTGAAAGAAGCATACCGATTGCGGGCGGAATTGAGATAAGGAAGAACATTGCAGCAGCATATTTACCTGCGCCTGAACCGCCGTCATAAGTAATGAAGCTTGCTCCGTCTTCAATAGCTTTATTGAGCTTATCAACATTTGCACCGCTGTATCCAACAAGAGCGTAAACTGCTGATGAAATAATTGTTGCAAGACCTGCTGAAATCTTTGTGATAAAGCTCTGTCCTGAGAAGAATACGCCGTCTGTACGAACGCCGTTTGTATATTCCTCATAGTCAACACAGTCAGCAATCATTACAGACTGAAGTACATTTATACCGCCGAAAGATGCGCTTGCGAAGAGCATGCAAACACCGATAACGATTGACCATACAGTTGAAGTAAGGTCGCCGCCTGAAACTTTGTAGAAAACAAAGATAAGAGCGAACGGAACTGCGCCTGCGATAGAATAGAAATTGTAAAGATTTTTCTTTTCAAATTTCTTTGTGAGCAACGGAGTGATAGCCATTGCTATGAACTGACCTGCAAACAAGCCTACAGCAACACTGCCGAGACCAATCAAAATCTTAACATCAATACCTGCAAAAGAGCCATCTTCATTATATTTAAGTATGTTCATAATGTTGCCGTTTGCATAGTAATATGTAACAAGTGTCATAGCAACAATCATAAGAAGCTGAATGGGGCTTCTCAACATGCCTGAAATAAGTATCTGTCTGAAAGGCTTATTTCTGAACATAATCTGGAAATTCTCTTTAAAGCCGTATTTCTTTTCTGACTGCTTAACCTTTTCTCTTGTTCCGATACCTGCAAGCTCGAAGAAAGCGGTTGCTATAACAGTCATTATTACAACTGTGAAAATAAAGCCGTACTGATTAGCTTTTGAAACATCCATTCCCTGGTTTTTGAAGATACCGCTTGCTGCCTGAGCAATCTGAACAACAAGTACGCCGATACCGCCGATACCTGCAACTATACGAGCAAGACCGAGAAGTTTGCTTCTGTCGCTGTCATCATCAGTCATAAGAGAGGTAATTCCCCAAAGCGGAATATCGCATACAGTAAACGCCATACCCCAAGCAATATAAGAAACACCTGCCCAGCCTACTATAAGAGCTTTCTGAGCGGCACTGCTTGCCTCTGCATAGTTACCGTTGATGAATGTTAAAATTGTAATTAAACCTATGATTCCGGGGAAGATTATCAAGTAAGGTCTGCACTTACCCCATTTACTTCTTGTTCTGTCAACAATAGTACCCATCATTGGGTCATTGATAGCGTCCCAAATTCTTGCAATGGTCATAATCCAGCCGAGTGCCATAGCCGGAAGGCATATAACATTCTGGAAATAGAAGTAAAGACCTGTTGCAACAATGTTGTAGATCAAGTTTTGACCGAACATTCCCATTAGGTACATTACACATTCTTTTTTTGTGTATGTTCTGATTGAATTGCCCATATTTTACCCCTAACCGAAAAAGAAAACTGCCATAAGGCGGTTTTCTAATTCTAAAATTAATTCAACACATAGTATTATAACTCTTTATTAATTATAAAACAATTATGAGAAATTCCAAAGATAACAGCACAAATTATACATATTGACCAAATATGGCAAAATAATTTTTAACAAAAAAGCAATAGAGTAAAGTATCCATTTGTTTTTTAGGAATAAAATATAATGCTTCCTGTATAAACGGTGGTTTATACGGCCAAATGGAAATTCAGGTTTGATATTCTAAAGCAATGTGTTTAAACTTGCATAGCAGCAAATCGAAGAATTCTTATACACAATATTCTAGTCAAAACTTAGCATAATTATCTATCCAGATTATTTTTTAGTCTCTATAAATATTGATAATTAAAAGCAATTAAAAATCATTTTAGCTTTTATAATATTTATATTCTACAAATACTTCAAGAGTAGTAAAGTTTCAATTTTAATTAATGCCAAATATAATGCACATATTAAATCGCTGTACTAAATTGATGTATTTTGAATTTACTCACTCTATCTCAATATAAATAAATTTTCATCTCTTAGCCTATTGAATCAAAGAAATAACACATCACATACTAGTAAATTTTTGACGATATTTGATTGTCACCAATTGTTCTTTTCAGAACTTTAATAGCCGCTTCATGACTTTCTTTTCCACCATTGGAAGCACAATATTCGGTAAGAACAATTGGTCTAATGTTCATTTCAAATAAGTCTATAGCAGTTTTTAAAACACAACAATCCGTATCAATTCCCACAATATAAACTTCTTCAACCTTATTGTCAAATAGAAACTGTCTTATTTCATCTGTACATGCTGTGTAAGTGAATTTATCCACTATTAAGTCGGTTCTATATTTTATTTCTGGTATCAAATCTGTTTCCGGACTTTCTCGTAATCTATGCCAATGAATTATTTTTGAAAAGGCATTGTTCCCATTATTAATAAACTTTGTTGAAATAATTCTGTAATCAGAAAATTTGTCCATCAAGTCAACTATTCTTGGAACAATATGTTTTGTTTTGTCCGAAACAAATCCATTTTGCACATCTACTACAAATAAGCACTTCATTTTATCACTCCTAACTATCTTTACGCATTAATAATACTAATCCTAAAATTACAATTATTATATTTGCAATTATTCCGCCATTAGGAAATAATTTGTTACCATATTCTGCAACAGTTGGTGCAATCTCAATAAAAGCAATAAAAAAGAGTAAAACTTCTGAACTTTGTCCTAACTTTTTTTGACGCAATTCATTATTTAATTTTTCTCGTTCGAGAATATATTTTATTTTTCTTTGTGCATGTTGTATATTATCATTTATGCCACTTGTTTGGATAAGTCCATTTTGTATCTCAAGTATTCGAGTTGGCATACTCGAATCATCAAAATCATAAAGCCTATTCTCTAATAAATCAAGTTCATAACTTTGTTGCTGATATCTTATTACATCCTGTTTTCCGAGCTTTACATCTTCTTTCAAATTTTTCTCTATACAATAAACATAATACCAATCGCTTTGTAATTGGACTTCAAGAGCGGTATACTCCTCTATATCAATGTCTTGTATTTGACCAATAACCACTACTGCTGCCCAACTCATATATGTATCTATATGTCTGTGAATTTCATAATCTTTAGGAACATCTTTAAATGCAATTTCTTTTAAAATTCTTTTGGTATCAAATTCCACATCTGACACATCAAATTTACTTGAGTCTTCCAAATACAATATTGCAGGATCAAGCAATGCGTAAAGATTACTTTTTAACCAATCAGGATATTCATTAAACCCAACAGAACCGACAATATTATTAGAGACTTCGAATAATGATAATGTCATAATATATGATAAACCACAATTTTCGAATTTATTACTTGCACTTAACCTCATAACTTCATTTTTACAGTTTTTCTTTACTATTTGCCACAAATCTCTTAGTAATACAAAGATTTGAGAAGAATATTCATGTTTCCAATTAAACAAAAGATTATGTGCTTCTTTTCTATTTTTTCCATAAGTAATAGAAAAGTTCAAATAGTCTCTATGAAAATCAAGTTTTGATTCTTCAATAACAATCACAAGAATTCCTTTTTTGTAAATATATCCAGATACTTGATCATTTAAAGCGAAAACCAATTTGCAATCTTTTAAAATTGATTGTTGTCTTGGTGTAATTTGATTTATTTTAAAGTTTGCTTCTATATACAAGCGGATATGATTTATATCATTATCTTGCAATGTCCTTCCAAGATCAAAAGGAATTACTCTTATTGGATGAGCTATTAATATATTTGAATTCATAAGAGCAACTCACTTTCTTTATCAAAATAATTCCATTTTGCTTACCTAACTTTTTTAACAACTGTCAATTACCAAAAAAATAATACTAAAACGCAACTTTATTTACAATAAGAGCATGGTTATGGACTAAGTTCGCATTGTAAAAGATTACTCAATTCATCAATATTTAGCTATTGTTTAGTTATATAAAAATGCATATATTTTCCAAGTTTTTAGGTTATTAAAATGTTTACAATTTTTAAACCAAAATTATTTATAATATACCTTAGGTCAGTTTACAAGGAACTACACGCAGACCACGAAACGGGGGCTGCTGACAACAAATAAAGGCTGAGTATCAAGCACCGGGAAAGTGCGAGATATTCAGCCTGTTTTGTTGTCCGGGGTTTCCAAAGGGGCTTGCCCCTTGGCACACGACTTTGCTTGCAAAGTGTAGTGTGTTATACCTGCTGGCGTGGCTGACAGAGGAAACGGGGTGCGGTGCTTCTTGCACCCCGTTTGCTCCGGCAGGAAAACAGGCTGAATTTTTGCGAATGGGAATGAGCAAAAAATCGGCCTGTTTTCAGAGAACGGCGGCAGGTATATGAAAGCCCCCGTCCCTCGTCCTTCGCTCCGACTTGTGGACAAAGTGTCCCGAAGTGTGGCCACACTCCCGGAAAAGTAGCAGGACAGCAGGCAACCGTCAAGGCTGAAATGAACGGGTTTGCACCCGGCCTTGACCGCCGCCCGCCGTTCCGCTGAATGGGTGAACAAGGCGGCCAATCCTCAAAGTGCTTGACCGCTCTCTTTTTGATTTTGGAGCATTTCTTTTCCCAAAATTGAAATGGGCGGGGAAACCATTTTAGGGCTTTCCCGCCTTGATTACCCTTTAGCAAAGACGGGCGGGGCTGTCAACGGCGGCGCATGAAATGCGCCGTTCATCTTGACCGTTGACTGGCTCGACTGGCTTTGCTATCTCCCCAACAAGTTATTGTTTGTTGTTTTCCCAATTATCTAAACGGGCTTGCATAGTTTCTCGCCATTCTTCACTTGGACAAGCAGTAATCAATTTTCGATACTCTTCACTTGATGGTGCTTCTATCAAATAAGACTCTACCAATTTTAGCAAATCCCACTCTACTCCATACATTCCACCTTCGGGGAAAATGTCAATCAATACGCCTACTTCTTCTCTTGTCAATGGCGTTTTTACATTGGAGAGCAATTCGTCATACATGTTGATGGTTTCTACTGTAGGGTCATCTTTCACTGCGTCTGGCATTTGACCGAGAAGTTTCAATTTTATAATTGCCTCCTGCACCTTTACTCCCTCCAATTTCTCGTTCTCTATTTTCTCCCCCGCTGCGGGTTTGGATTTTTCAGCAAGTCCGATTTCTGTGCAATCTTTTTCAGCCACTTCTTTTCTTCCTCGGACAGCTTCTTCAAATTCAGCTTGAGCCGCTTACAGATAAACGCCAGCGACGCTTGCTCTGGGTCGCTGTCCTCTTTAGCGGTTTCCTCGGCGGTCTGTAAAAAATCTTCCAGCGGATTGTCCTCTGGGACGCTGAAAAAATCGTCCTTATGTGCTTTCCGCAGGTCAAGGGCTATCTTGTTTATGTCCTGCTGTATCACATAGCGGCAAAAGCTGTCATCATCAATATGGGCGGCGATAAGCTGTCTTAACTGCGGGTCAGACAAGCCGGGATTGTGCTGCTTCATAATGGTTGTGCTCACAGCGTCTACAATGGCGTTTGCACTCTGCACCTGTTTGCCAGCGATACCGTTTACATAGATTTCAAGGTCAGCCATGAGCCGGGGGAAATCCGGGTGTGCCGCCAGCTCACACAAGAGGGAATTATCCACCCGCCCACTTTTCAATAGTTCAATCATATCGTCACTCAAACGCAGTTCTGCAAGATCGGCGTTTGGGTGATTTTTTGTTTCGGACAGCCCCAGCAGATAGTCGGCGGTCACGCCGTAAAACTTCGCCAGCTTGATAAGGGCATAGTGGCTGATGTCCTTGAAGTCCTCCGCTTCATAACTGCCCAACGCAGACTTGGAGAGGTGCGTCTGCTCCGCAAGCTGTTCCAGCGTCAGCCCACGCTCCACACGCAGGTCTTTCAATCGTTCTTGTATGGATAGTTCCATGCTCTCCCTCCTTGTCTGCTCGATAAATTGGAAGTTGTTAATCTTCTAACTCAAAATCATCTTCGTTTACAAGACCACGAATAAAATCCTCAAAACTATCTGCTAAAGGAGTGATTTCGTAATTTCCTTCTTGGTCAATATGCACTACTTTAGGCTCCCCGTGTGGGCCACACTCCCGGTAATCTAAAAAAATCATATCATGTCCAGCACTGGGACAGTCACAAATAGCTACCCCAATAGCAGGGTACTCCCATTCATCAATCATAAATTGGCTTCCCAACTCTCCACACAAAGAGTTGGGTTTCTCTCTCCCGATACCAAAAATTCCTGTAATAGCTACATGGTCATCTGCCCAACTGGTAGGTTTATCCGTAGGGAAACAAGTATTGAAAGGAATGCCTCCGTTATGTTGTTTCATCAACCAAATATAAGAAGCTGGTAACTTATAGCCTAATTCCTGCTCAACACTGGCAATCAGTTCATCAGAAGGCGATTCACTGACATATTCTTTCAAGGCATACGCACTGTCCTTCCAAAAGTTTGTAAAATCAAAGTTATCAAACATATTTAGTTCCTCC